>Ga0116227_10001627_pt1 | contig 50570 bp, 35 predicted proteins | sample S1TSphgellanicum_FD_89693 | JGI IMG/M metagenome (GOLD analysis project Ga0116227, IMG submission 89693) | Host-associated microbial communities from peat moss isolated from Minnesota, USA - S1T2_Fb - Sphagnum magellanicum MG | ecosystem: Host-associated > Plants > Peat moss > Unclassified...
CTCGCCATTCACCCAAGTTGCCTTGGTCAAGGGCTACGGCACCAGCGAAGCAATGGCATCCATCGCGATCTCGACCGAGATCGCATTTCAGGCCCTGTGTGTCCTGGTCATTTCCCGGATTATTCAACGAGTGAAGTTCAGGGTGGTCATCGGTGTGGCGGCATCTGCGACCCTGGCCGGACAACTCCTCACTCTCGTAGCCCCACGCTATGAAGTGCTGCTAACGGCGCGGGCGTTGTGCGGATTGGGCGAGGGCGGCTGTGTGGCGATCACCTACGCGGTGATGGCCAAAGCAAACCATTCCGTACGATTATTTTCCATCCAAGCGATCTGTCTGGCATTCATCTTGATGGTCATTTTTGGCTGCCTATCGCTCGTCGAATCCGCGTGGGGGCCCCGGGGCCAATTCATGACATTTGCGGTCATTGCCGCCATCGGTGTGCCGTTGTCCTGGTTGGTCAAGAACCGCGCCATCCCCAACCTTGAATCGCCGAGCGAGCGATCCAGCAAGAGCCGTTCGGTGCACTGGCTGCTCAGCGTGGCGTGTGTCGTTGCATTGGGCTCGGCGTCGAACGCGCTCTGGCTGCATTACGAAAACATCGGTGAAATACGCCAGATCGCCGTTCGTACCCTCTTCTTGATTCCGGCGATCGGTGGGGTTGCATTGCTCTGCTTGCCTGTAGTGACGATGATGATCTTCAAACGCGTCAAGGCCTACTGGCCGCTCGCCGTAGCAAGCCTCATCCAGATCTTGGCGGCGGCGTTTTATCTGTTTGTCCCCAATCAGATCGCATTCATCGTCAGCGCGACCGCCCTCAATGCGCTGATCGGCTTTCAACTCGTCTACGCGCGACTGCTGGGCGCCGACATCGATCCATCCGGCGAAGTCGTGAGTGGCGTGGGTGGAGGTGACTTCGCCGGCGCATTCTTTGGGCCTCTCATCGGCGGCGCGTTCGCGATGTCGGCGGTCGGAAACCGGTCGTTTTTTCTGATCATCGTTAGTCTCTTTGCGATATCTGGAATGCTGGCGCTGGTCGGTGATCGACGCAGGTCGGATGTGCCTCGCGTGCATCAATCGATTCAACTCGGTTCGCATCCCCGTTAAGGTCGCGCGTCCAAAAAATTTCGATGCGTGTGCGCGCAACTGGGGTACTTCCTTCGCAAGGTTTCCAACCGTCGCCCGATCAGGCAGCCTGCACCTCGCGCAGGTGGTTGATGTCGCGGTGGCCACTGGGCCGGCACTGCGTGGCTGTCTACGGCACTGTCTCGGCGCTTGAACGTTTGAGATCGAGCGCAACCGCAAGTTACTGCCGCGCTTTGTGGGATTCAGGCGGAGAGTCGCGAGCGACAACGGCGCAATCGCCAAAGTGAGAGGCGCGTCGCGCCCTTCGGGGTCGTGCAACGCACAGTCCGCCGGTATCATTGGAATATGTCATTCCTGACTTCCATTTATACATTTCGGAGGTCTTCCATGCGCGTCTTTCGCGATGCCCCAGCGGCGGTGCCGCTTCTGGCCCTCCTGCTCTGCTCCGCATGTACCACGTCAACCGGCCGCATCGAGGCAGAGGACGACCCTACTTTGATCGCGCCAATCGCCGCAGCGCCCAAGGAACAGGTTCTGCCGATGGCCTCGGGCGAAGCCAAAGCGGAGGGCGAGTTCGAAGTTCCTGCGGTAGTCGCCGAGTCGGAACATCGCGAGACGCCGCCCAGCGCGAAGAGCTTACCGGAGCTGGTTGTGGAGGGGCGCGACCGCCACCTCGTCATCCGCGATCTGGTCGCCGAGGGCCAAGCCCAGTTGCGCGACGTGGAACTGCAATACGCTTTCACTGGCAGAGCCGGGTATGAGGTGCTGCGCGGCCGACCGGTCGCCTTTGCGTTGTGGAGCGAGTCGCATAAAAATTGGACGATTGCCCACTTGGAGATTCCTCGCCCGCCGATAAAATGGAAGCCCGGCCATGGGCCGCTGCCCTTTGTCGTGCGCACACCTGGTATTGAGGTGCGGCACGTGAAGGGCACGGGAGCCGAGCGTCTGATGTTTGCATTCTCGCGAAACGGCGAGGCTTTGAAGGTCTATGGCCGCAAATTTCCGGTATTCGATAATGCCCTGATCAAGAAGAAACGCTGGCGGGAAGCGGTGGCAACAGCACGCCCCATCGTCTACCTGCCCTTTACGGAGGACACACTCGATCCGAGTTTCGTCACAGGCGGAAGGGATTTCCTGCTCAGCACGGCACGTCGTTCCATGGACGAGCTCCGTCATGCGAACGTGCCCAGTCTGGCCTTTCCCGGCGAGCTGCTCGCGGATGTGATTCCGGCGGAGGTGATTACCACGCTTGCCGTCATAGAACAGACCGACGACGAGGACTTTCTCGACAAGGGAAAAGAAGCTTTCGACGAGGTACTCAGTCAGTACGGCCTGAAGCGCGAGGAAGCCTATCGCTACAGCGTTTCAAGCGCGAAAGCGCTGGGACCCATGCAGTTCACCAACCTTCACGGCAACGGCACCTACGCACTCGTCGTGCGCGATTGCCGCGGCGCGCATCTGGACCCCAACTTCGAGCGCGGCGCAACTGATTTGTCGAACGCAATGAAGGCAGCCGTCTGCCTTCTGGACCTCGAGCTATCGCAGATGAGCAGTGATATCCGCGCTGCCTATCGCGAGAATCCGCAAGTGATCGGAATCTTTGCGGTCGCCGCTTACAACGGCGGGCCGCGCAACGTGGCGAAGTTGTATCGTGCGCTCGACCGGATGGGCATCCAAATCAACGAGCTCCGCCGTGCGGGCCAGCTCACGCCCGGCTCCGCAGTGACCTGCCCCTGTGTCTGGCGCCAAGAGGCTTCCACGGTGCGAGCTGTCAGCATTCCGCGTTATAACCGGGAAAATATCGGCTACATCGAAAAGTATCAGAGCATCCTAAGTATATTCGACCAGTAGTGTGCGAACGTTAGTGGGTCCGTTGCCAGTAAATAATTGATTCATCGAGGACAAATCGTAGGAGGGGAAGCGATGAGTCAGTGATGTCCAGGGCAAACCATTGATAGTTTTCGTCTATCGATATCATAGAATCAATCAATGGGATCGATGAGGATAAGGTCCACACTCTCCAGGCAATCGATCGTTTCGTTCGATCGAGGAGAATATTATGCACAAGAAATTAATGACATTGGTGGTTGCCTGCGCGGTCGGCGCTTCCCCGCTGCTGGCGACGGCGCAAGTCGACTCGCAGCTCAAGGCAAGGACGAATGCATTCTGGTGGCCGGATCAGCTCGATCTGTCGCCGCTGCGTCAGCACGCGGCCGAGTCCAATCCGTTGGGCGAGAACTTCGATTACAACAAGGAATTCCTGACGCTCGACCTCAAGGCGGTGAAAGCCGACATCAAGCAGGTGTTGACCACCTCGCAGGATTGGTGGCCTGCCGACTACGGCAACTACGGACCATTTTTCATCCGCATGGCGTGGCACGGCGCCGGGACCTATCGCATGAGCGACGGCCGCGGCGGCGCCGACGGCGCGCAGCAGCGCTTCGAACCCTTGAACAGCTGGCCGGACAATGCGAATCTGGACAAGGCACGGCGGTTGCTGTGGCCCGTAAAGCAGAAGTACGGTGCGAAGCTTTCCTGGGGCGATCTGATGGTTCTCACCGGCAACGTCGCGCTGGAGTCCATGGGTTTCACGACCTACGGCTTTGCCGGCGGACGCAAGGACGACTGGGAGCCGGATCTCGTGTATTGGGGTCCCGAGAAGAAGTTCATGGGCGGCGAAGAGCGCTACACCGGCGATCGCAAACTGCAAAAGTCGCTCGGCGCATCCCAGCTCGGCCTGATCTACGTCAATCCCCAGGGGCCGAACGGCAATCCGGATCCGCTGGCTGCGGCGAGGGACATCCGCGAAACCTTCGGCCGCATGGCGATGAACGACGAGGAGACCGTGGCGCTGATCGCGGGTGGCCACACCTTCGGCAAGGCGCATGGCGCGCATAATCCCGACAAGTGCGTGGGCGCGGAGCCGGCCGCCGCGGGCGTCGAGGCGCAGGGCCTGGGCTGGGCGAGCAAGTGCGGCACGGGCAGCGGCGACGATGCGATCACCAGCGGTCTGGAAGGCGCGTGGTCTGCCAGTCCAATCACGTTCACCATGCAGTACCTCGACAACCTGTTTAGCTACGACTGGGTGAAGACCACCGGTCCCGGCGGCGCGATCCAGTGGACGCCCGCCAATGGCCAGGCGACAAACCTCGTACCGGACGCGCAGGATCCGACGGTGCGCCATCCGCCCATGATGTTCACCACGGACATCGCGGTGAAGATGGACCCGAGCTACAAGAAGATCGCGCTGCGATTCAAACAACATCCGGAGGAGTTCAAGCTGGCGTTCGCCAAGGCCTGGTTCAAGCTGACCGATCGCGACATGGGTCCGCGCGTCCGCTACCTCGGGTCGGAAGTGCCGCACGATGATCTGCTCTGGCAGGACCCAGTGCCGAAGGCGGACTACGTCATGATTGACCCCCAGGATGTGGCGCAGTTGAAAGCGAGCATCCTTGCTTCGGGGCTGACCTCACCGGAACTGGTGCGGACCGCATGGGCGTCGGCGGCGACGTTCCGCGGCACCGACAAGCGCGGCGGCGCCAACGGCGCGCGGATCCGCCTGGCACCGGAGAAGGATTGGGCCGTCAACAATCCGCAGGAACTGACCAAGGTGCTGGCGCGTCTGGAGAGCATCCAAAAGGACTTCAACAAGTCCGCATCCGGCGGCAAGAAGGTGTCGCTGGCCGACCTGATCGTGCTGGGCGGCGGGGCTGCCGTTGAAGTATCGGCAAAAACGGCGGGATACCCGGTGGAGGTTCCCTTCACGCCCGGGCGTACCGATGCCGTGCAGGCGCAGACCGACCTGGTGTCCTTCGCCGCGCTCGAGCCGACGGCGGACGGCTTCCGGGACTACTATGGCGACAGCAGCGAGCATCAGAAGTCCCCGGCCGAGATGCTGGGCTCACCGACGGAGATGCTGGTCGACCGGGCCGCGTTGCTGACGCTCACGGTGCCCGAGATGACGGTGCTGGTGGGCGGGATGCGCGCGTTGAACGCCAATGCCGGACAGACGGCCACCGGTGTATTCACCTCGCGGCCCGGGACTCTGACGCCGGACTTCTTCGTGAACCTGCTCGACATGTCGACCAAGTGGAGCAAGTCGGCGACGAACGAGGGTCTGTATGAGGGACACGACCGCAAGACCGATGCACTGAAGTGGACCGCCACACCGGTCGACCTGGTGTTCGGGTCGAACTCGCAACTGCGCGCGGTGGCGGAGGTGTATGCGTCCTCCGACGGCCAGGAGAAGTTCGTGCGTGACTTCGTGAAGGCGTGGACCAAGGTGATGAACCTGGACCGCTTCGACGTGAAGACCTGACATTGGTAACCGGGCGGGCCGCGCTTCAATCTGAAGCGCGGCCCGTACCGGGCGTCTAGCAGACGCCACCGCGCGCCACGGTGATCGGGGGGTGACCGGTGCCCCAATCGCCCGCAATAAAAAGCCGCTCCGTACTCAATGCGACTCCCGTAAAACGGCGCTGCCGCTCGCCCTGCGCGTCACCGCCCAGTTACCTTCCAATTTTAGACGTAGCAGACACTATTTGTACGATAATAAGCATCGCCACCTTGGGAGGAAGGTAAAATGCGCCTACGATAACGTCGGCAAAATCCTCGCTCGGTACCGCCGCTGGCTTGACTGGTAGACTCGATAGTCCTCGAGAAATGATCGAGTTTCTTCCGGGTGTCATTGCACCAAATCACTGCCCCCGTATGCGGCTGCACGAGCATCAAGCCGACCCCGAAAAGCAGCGCAACCGCCCCAACCCCTTTTTGAAAAGCAGCCGATTCGATGATTATGAAAGATTGAGACCGAAGCAAACACACTTGCGTCGCCGCAGTGACTGGATTATTGTCTGAGTTATGGCGTCTTGTCTGAGTTATGGATGCCCGCTGCTCGGATTGAATCGAGAAAAATAATGATCCTGATTCGCTGTTAATCATGTACTGGGGAACAAAAACAGTTATCCGTTGATACCTAAGTGTCGCCGACCATCGGTGCCTCAAAGGTAGCGCTGTCCGCGCGCGGCGCGTCTAACGCATGGGAGTTGGGATATGACTGACAGGAAGAAATCTATCGACACTTTAGTCACGCAGCGGCGCAATCGCGCTTGCTTCAAGCGTGATGATCGGGATGGCTTTGTTCGCCGGAGCCGGATCGAGAACCGGCATCATCCGGATGATACGCGCGGCGCCAGTCGAGGGACCGTGCTTGGCGCTTTGCGCGGGACTCGAGAGCGTCCATTGGCATCATCCATAAAATCCATTGCGCTTATCGCGACACTCGTGTCAGGCCTGTTCGGCTTTTCAACCAGTGCTGTTTTTGCCGCAGGTTCCAATACCCCTTCCAAATCTGCCCCTGCCTTCTGGGAATGGGCGCAAACGCCGCCGATGGGATGGAACAGCTGGGATTCGTTCGGCACGGGGGTGACCGAAGCCGACGTCAAAGCACAGGCCGACTACATGTCCGCGCACCTGCTTGCACATGGCTGGGAATATCTGATCGTGGACATCCAGTGGTACGAGCCTACCGCCGTGGGCCACGACTATCACAAGGGCGCCGAGCTCGTAATGGACGAATATGGCCGTCTACAGCCCGCACCCAATCGATTTCCTTCCGCCGCCCAGGGCGCCGGGTTCAAGGCGCTGGCCGACTATGCGCACGCCAAAGGCCTGAAATTCGGTCTACACCTGCTGCGCGGAATTCCGCGTCAAGCGGTGAAGCTAAATACACCGGTCCGGAATTCATCGGCGCGCGCGGCGAGTATCGCGGATACGAAGGCGATCTCGTCCTGGAATACCGATATGTACGGTGTCGATATGACCAAACCGGGTGCGCAGGAGTACCTGAATTCCGTGTATCAGCAATACGCCGACTGGGGTGTCGATTTCGTCAAGGTGGACGATTTGACCTCTCCTTACCATGAGGCAGAGGTCGAAGGCATACGGCATGCCATTGACAACACCGGCCGCGCCATCGTCTTCAGCACGTCTCCCGGCGAAACTCCGGTAGACAAGGCCGAACATGTCAGCCACAACGCCAATATTTGGCGGATCAGCGGAGATTTTTGGGACGATTGGACTCTGCTGCAACATCAATTCGACCTCACGGCAAAATGGGCGCCGTTTATCGGTGATGGTCATTTCCCAGATGCCGACATGTTGCCACTGGGTGTGGTTCGATTGGGTTCTAGCAAGACCCGATTCACCCCGGACGAGCAGGTGACCCTGCTGACGCTGTGGGCGATTTTTCGCTCGCCCCTATTCTTCGGCGGGGATCTGACCAAGATGGATGACGCCACGCTGGCGTTGATTACCAATGATGAAGTGTTGGCGGTCAATCAGCACAGCTCCAACAATCGGCAGCTCAGTCGATTCAAGGGCGAAAGGGGCGTCGACCACATCGCTTGGGTCGCCGACGTCCCCAACAGCCGTGACAAATATCTGGCTCTCATCGATGGTTCGCCATCGTCGGAATTCGGTGAATCGGTGGTGACGTTCAAGCTCAGTGACCTAGGGTTTAAAGGTACCTGCGAAATTCGCGACTTGTGGAAACACACGGATCTTGCTCCGGTGCAGGGGACATTCTCCCCCGTTCTGCCATGGCATGGCGCCAAATTATTTCGTGTCCGGGAAATTAAAGATCACTGATGAGCAGTTCGTTAGAGCACCGAAGTACACAAAAAAACGATTCTATAAGTTCGACTACATCGAGGAGTAGGCAAGTGAAAACCAGTCGATTGAACCGATCACACCCGACGATGGCGATGCGCCATGGGGTGCTCGCCATGCTTGGCGTCGCCGCGCTGAGCATCTACACGCAGGCATGGGCGCAAGACGCCACGGCCAAGGACCATGATGAGACGAGCTTGGACGAGGTCACCGTCACGGGTCAGCGAGCCTCACTCATCCGCTCGGAGGACATCAAGAAGGAAGCGACCGGAGTGGTGGACGCGGTTTCCGCCGAAGAGGCGGGTAAGTTCCCTGATGCCAACGTGGCCGATTCGTTGCAACGTGTGCCTGGCTTGTCGATCGATCGCAGCGGTGGCCCCTTTTCCACCAATGGCGGCGAGTCCAGCCAGGTCACGATTCGCGGTTTTGGACCCAATTTCAACACCGTATTGCTGAACGGCCGCACGTTGCCGAGCTACACGGCTGACCGGTCATTTAGTTTCGACCTGCTGCCGTCGGAAGTGATCAGCACCGCCGAAGTCTACAAGACCTCGTCGGCCGAGATTGCCGAAGGCGGCATCGGTGGCACCGTCAACGTGATTACCGCACGCCCGCTCGATCAAAAGGGCTTCTACATTTCTGGCAGCGCGGCAGGGGTAAACGATAGCGTCACGGGTATCTCCAGTAAAGTGACACCCAAGGCGTCGACTCTGTTCGGCTGGACCAACGAGGATCGAACCTTCGGCTGGCTCGTCTCCGGCTTTTATTCAAAGCGCGATGACAACCGACAGTTTGTGGGCACCGAGGGTTGGATTACCGGTCAAAATCTCTCGTATATCAACCCGGCGTATACCAATGTCGCGATACCTCAGGATACGGTCGAAGGCGTTTACAACGAACAGCGCACACGTCAAGGTGTCAGCGCGGCGATCGACTGGATTCCGGTCGATTCAGTCAAGGTGAAATTCGATACTCTGCTGTCGAATTACAAGGTTGCCTCGAACTACAACCGTTTCGATCTGTACGGCAATGTGGGCGATACGCAGACACTGAACGTCGATTCGAACGGTACCGCCTTGAACTTCACGCGGTTCAACAAGGGTGCTCTGGCCAATGACTATGTGGAGGCTTCCGTTCCAAAAAATGCCTATGTCCAGCAGACCGGATTGAACGTTGCCTGGGACATCAACGATTCGACCAAGATCGACTTGGATGTGGCCGCCTCGCAGGCATGGAATAAAGACAGCGCAGATAGTTATTTTGCCGTACTGGGTACCCGCAATTACGGTTTCAATCCGGCATGGGAGAATAACGGCAGCAATGTGTTTCCGGACTACAACCCGGCAACGTACGGGTCCACGACGGACACTAGCAGTCTTCACGTGCATTGTTGCCAAGAGGGTGGATACGAACCCAATGTCACCGACCAAATTTTTGATACCAAGCTGCACCTGAGCAAAAAATTCGACGATCAAACGCTGTCGCGGCTCGAGGTTGGTGTGGAGGCGACCAATAGAGTCAAGACACAGGAGGAGTGGGTAACGCCCAACAGTAGTCTGTGTAGCGCCTATTGCGGATATGTCGTCCCCGTGTCGGCCAGCACGATCGGCGCGTATGTCTTCAATGCGGGTAGCCCCGTCGTGAACGGCCTATCGCCCGGTCTGCCGACCCAGTGGGTTGGCTACAATCCGTATGCTTACTTCGCGTATCTGGCGAGTCCCGCCGCGATCAATCAATTGCCGACGGCCACAGCGACGGCGTTGCGGGCGGCGCTTGCGGCCAATGGCGGCACCTTCGCAGCGGCTCCACAAACGTCGAGTTACGGCCGAGTGCAGGAGAAAATCTATTCCGCATACGGAAAAATTGATTTCAAAGGCTCTATTTGGGATAAGCCATGGACCCTGGACGCCGGTCTGCGCTACAGCAAAACGGAAACGACCGCGAATGCCTACTATGATCCGTTGACCGACATCACGGTCAATCCAAACGATACCAGTAATTCAATTTTGAGCTTCGGTGCGCTCTCGCCGATCGCAGCGAGCACTAGTTATGGCGATTGGCTGCCGTCGGCCAATTTCAAACTCAGTCTGCGCAACGACCTCATTTTCCGTCTCGGCTTGTCCAGGACCGTCACGCGGCCGGATCTGAGCGACCTCGCGCCGTCCACGGTTTACACCGCCAGACCAACCAATTTGACCGACACCACGGGCAATACGGCATTGCAGCCCTATTCGTCCAAGAACGTCGATGCGGGATTGGAGTGGTATATCAACCAAACCAGTTACATAGCCGTCGAGGGGTTCTACAAGGATGTCAGCGATTTCATCACGTCCATCGAGACCAATGTCACGATTTTAGGACATCCTTTCCTGCAAACGGAGCCGGTCAATTTGAATTCGGCGACCATCAAAGGCGCCGAATTCGCCGTAAACTACCAGTTTAGCCAATTGCCCAGCCCGTTCGATGGGTTGGGAACCGCGCTCAACTACACCCTGGTTAGCAGCAATGCGTCCATCAACCCGGCGTTGATTAACACCAGCAAGTTCGCGATACCCGGCATTGGTGATTCGGCAAATGCCAGCGGCTACTACGAAAAGGGTCCGTTCGAGGCGCGGCTGGCATACAACTGGCGCGGCAAATACCTGTCGACCATCGCCGGTGATGAAGGTCAGCCGACCACGGTGAAGACCTACGGCCAGCTGGATCTGAGTTCCAGCTACCAGGTCAATGAGCATCTCTCGGCATTCATCGAAGCCACCAACCTGACCCGCAGCGTGCAGGTTTGGTATCAGGTCTACCCGAACCGTCTCGATTATGCCGAAAAGGACGGTATGACCTTGACCGTCGGCGTGCACGGTAAGTGGTGATACGATAAAAGCAATCGACCGTTGACGGCAGGATACCTGCCGTCACGGCGGCGAGCTGATGTTTGAATTGCTTCGTGCTGAGCGTGGTGCCGAGGACTTACCGTCCGAGGTGGTCACGGCGTGGACATTAGGGCTACGCTCAGCACGAGCAACTATTTTCGTGCTGTTGAGTCTGGAAACGGCGGCTAGCGATGTTCGCCGACTGGTTTTGATACGGTGAAATGCAGTACCGTCTTTTCCGAATAGGTTTCGCCCGGGCGCAAAATGGTGTTCGGAAAGGACGGATGATTGGGCGAATCCGGAAAGTGTTGGGTTTCGAGGCATAGCCCGGTTCGGTAGGCGAACACGCTGCCGTGACCTGCCGGCTCGCCGTTCATGAAGTTGCCCGAATAGAACTGCAAACCCGGTTGGGTCGTCAGGACTTCCATCGTGCGTCCGCTGCCAGGATCGGTCAGTACCGCCGCCAGACGCGGCAATTTACCGTGATCGGCGTTCAAGACCCAGTTATGGTCATAGCCCTTGCCGAGTGTCAACTGCTCGTCGCCGCTGTCGATGCGGCTGCCAATGGCATGGGGTTTACGGAAATCGAAGGGCGTATCGGCAACGCTGCGCACTTCACCGGTGGGAATGAGAGTGGAATCGACCGGTGTAAACTTGTCGGCGTAGAGGGTGAGTACGTGGTCGAGAATGGGATGCTCAGGATTTCCCGTCAGGTTGAAGTAAGCGTGATTGGCGAGATTGACCGGCGTGGCGGCCGTGGTCGTGGCATCGTATTCAATGCTCAGCGAATCGTCTTCGCTCAAGCGATACGTGACGTGAACGGTCAGTTCGCCGGGATATCCTTCCTCACCGGCCGGACTGACGTAGGTCATGTGCAAGGTGTTGTGAGCCGTGCCGGAACCGATATACGCTTTCCACATGCGCTTATCGAAACCGCGCAGCCCCCCGTGCAGGCTATTGGGCCCATCGTTGAGTGGTAGCTGATGGGCGATGCCGTCCACTGCGAACCGCCCTTTCGCGATGCGATTGGCATAGCGTCCCACCGTCGCACCGTAATACGGGATACCGGCGATATAGGGATTCAGGCTGTCGAATCCGAGCACCACGTTGCTGAAGTGACCGTCACGATCGGGTGTCTTGAGCGATACGATGGTCGCGCCATAAGTCATGATGCGAGCCTCAATCCCATGGGCATTCGTCAGCGTGTAAATCGCCACCTCCTCGTCTCCAACCCTGCCGAACACTCGTGCAACGACGGCGCCATGCGCCTCGGCCGCGAGGACGCAGCACACAAGCGTCGATATCGTCGAAAGCCCAACCCGATTAGGATTCATGAATCACCTTCCTACGACATCTGGATCACGGTGTAACTACGCGGCGGCAACTCGACCGTGGTGCCGGCGGCGCCGATCACCGCCTTGTCCAAGGTCTGCGGGCGTATGGTTTGCGGCGCTTCAAAGGTATTCACGGCCTTCAGGTCATTGCCCGTCAGTACCTGCGTGGCGATCACCTGGGACGTCGACTTGTCTTCGCGCAGGATGTCGACTTGGCGCGAGTTCACCAGATCCCGATTGAGCAGAAACAGCGCGATTCTGCCGCTTTGCGGATCCAGCGTGGCGGTCGCGTCGATGTAGGGGACCGGGTCGGGTTGACCGCCGTCGTAGGTGGGCGATTGGGTCAGTACATCGAGTACCGAGCCTTGCGCATATTTCAGCGCCCAGCTGTAGGGATAGAATATGGATTGGCGCCACATGCCGCGGCTGTTGGTCATGATGGGCGCAATGACGTTCACCAGCTGGGCTAGACAGCCGAGTTTGACGCGGTTGGCGTTGCGCATCAGGGTATTCAACATGCCACCGACCAATAGCGCATCTTCGAGGTTGTATACCTCCTCGAGGAGGTGCGGTGCTTCCCGCCCGCCGCCATTTAGCTGCGCGCCGCTGCGGGCGCGATACCATACATTCCATTCGTCGAAGGATAGCCACAGCTGTTTCGGCGAACGCTTGTGTCCGCGTACCAGATCGCATACCGCCAGCGACTCGGCTATCTGCCGCTCCATGGCCAGATTCAGCGCCAGGAATTTGCTGCTGTCGCCGCCGGTTTCCTCCGGCGTGTTGGTCAAGTAGCGATGCAGTGACAGGCCGTCGATGTACTCGTAGCATTGTTCCAGCACCTCGCGGTCCCATTCCAGGTAGCTGGGCAGCGCAGGACCACTCGATCCGCAGGCGATCAGCAACACGGAGGGATCCACCGCGCGCATTTGACGCGCCGCATCCGCCGCCTTCAGCCCGTACTCAGTGGCCGACATGTGACCTATTTGCCAGGGGCCGTCCATCTCATTACCCAGGCACCAGCGCTTGACCTTGTAAGGATCGGCGACGCCGTGCTTGCGGCGCAGGTCGCTCCATTGCGTGCCGCGATCGACGTTGCAATACTCGAGCAGTGCCGCGGCCTGTTCGGGCGTGCCGGTGCCGAGATTCACCGCCATCAACGGCTCTGTCCCGGCGGCCTTGCACCAGGTCATGAATTCATTGGTGCCGAATTGATTCGAGTTGACCGCGTTCCATGCCTTATCGAGCACCCGCGGGCGATTGGCGACGGGGCCGACACCGTCCAGCCAGTTATAACCGGACACGAAGTTGCCGCCGGGGTAGCGAATGATCGGAACACCGAGCTGGCGAATTTCTTCCAGCACATCCTTGCGAAAGCCGCGCTGATCGGACAGGGACGAACCCGGCTCGTAAATACCTTCGTAAATGGCACGGCCCAGATGCTCGAGAAAGGAGCCGAATACGCGCCGCTCCAATGGCGCCACCATGCGGCGTGCGTCCAGCAGCACACGCGTACGTTCCGACGCCGTGGCGGCGCTCGGCGCGGCATAGGCCAGGTGCTTGGTCAGCAGGCCAGTGGGTAGGGCGAGGGCCGCGGCTGACGCCTGCCGCAAGAACTGTCGTCGGGAACCTGGTTTCACCGTTGTTTTCCTTTGTCGTTCGCGCGGCGGGTAGTCGCTGCGACTCAGTGGTTGTGGCGGGGAAGACCCTGCGTCTGTGCCAGCCGTTGGAATTTCACCGCCTCTTCGAGCACTGCGCCGGTGTCGAGCTGGCCGACGCTGCGTCGTTGAATTTCCTGCCAGGGTGTCTGGCTGGCCGGGTAGGAGTATCCGCCTGCTGCTTGCAGCTCCTGCCGGCGCTGGGCGAGTTCAGCATCGCTGATGAGAATATTGGCCTCGCATTTGCGCAGGTCGATGCGAATGCGATCGCCGTTACGCACCAGCGCCAGACCGCCACCGATCGCAGCCTCTGGGCTGGCGTTCAAGATGGAGGCGCTGTTGGATGTTCCCGATTGCCGTCCGTCGCCGACGCAGGGTAGCGCGTGTACGCCTTCGCGAATGAGATAGGCGGGTGGGCGCATATTGACCACCTCGGCCGCACCGGGATAACCGATGGGTCCCGTGCCACGCATGAAAAGAATGGTATCCGCGTCGATGGCCAGCGCGGGGTCGTCGATCTGATTACGATATTGCTCGGGTCCGTCGAATACCACGGCGCGCCCTTCGAAGGCGTCGGGGTCGGCAGCGTTGGATAGATAGCGCGCGCGAAATTCGTCGGAAATGACGCTGGTTTTCATGACCGCGGCATCGAACAGATTGCCGCGTAGCACGAGAAATCCTGCCTTTTCCTTGAGCGGCTGATCGAAGGGACGGATGACGGCGGGGTCCTCGATCGAGGAGGTGCGGTAGTTCTCGCCGATGCTGTGACCGTTGACCGTCAGTGCTTTGTCGTCGATCAACCCGTTTTTCATGAGTTCAGCGATCACGGCACCCACGCCGCCCGCGCGATAAAAGTCCTCGCCCAGGTATTCTCCCGCTGGCTGCAGGTTTACCAGCAGTGGAATGTCGTACCCAAATTTCTGCCAATCTTCCAGTTTGAGTTCTACGCCGATGTGGCGGGCGATGGCATTCAGGTGGATGGGCGCGTTGGTGGAGCCGCCGATGGCGGAATTCACACGGATCGCATTGATGAATGCTTCGCGAGTCAATATGTCCGAGGGCTTGCGGTCCGCTGCCACCATCTCGACGATCTGCAGGCCGGTGCGGTAGGCGGCTTCCTGACGGTCGCGATGCGGGGCGGGAATGGTGGCCGTGTGCGGCAGGGACATGCCCAGCGCTTCGGTCAAGCTACTCATGGTGGTCGCCGTACCCATGGTATTGCAGTAGCCGGTCGAGGGAGCCGCCGAGCCCACCAACTTGATGAATCCCTGATAGTCGAGTTCACCCATGGCCATCAATTGTCGCGCGTGCCAGACGATGGTGCCGGAACCGGTGCGTTTGCCCTTGAACCAGCCGTTCAACATGGGTCCCACCGACAGAGCGATGGCCGGAACGTTGACGGTGGCCGCCGCCATCAGCGTGGCCGGCGTGGTCTTGTCGCAGCCGATGGTGAGCACTACGCCATCGAGGGGATAACCATACAGGACCTCGACCAAGCTGAGATAGGTGAGATTACGATCGAGGCCGGCAGTGGGACGCTTCCCGGTCTCCTGGATGGGATGCACAGGAAACTCCAGCGGTATGCCACCGGCATCGCGAATGCCTTCGCGGACGCGTTGTGCCAGCACCAGATGATGCCGGTTGCAGGGCGCGAGATCCGAGCCGGTCTGTGCGATGCCGATGATGGGGCGGTCCGATTGCAGTTCGTCGAGCGTCAGACCGAAGTTCATGTAGCGCTCCAGGTAGAGCGCTGTCGCATCGGTGTGCGTCTCGTCATCGAACCAGGAGCGGGAGCGTAATTTGCGCGAAGATGAGTGTTCGGTGCTGTCAGTCATCGTAGGGTTCCAGGGTAGCCGGCGAGACGGCGCAATTCATGATGATGCCAATCCCAGTTCTGCGATTCATTAGTCGTAATTCGCGTGCAACCACGAGAAATTAAATACTCGGACAAATTGGCAGATCCGCGCGGTAAACGCAACATGGCTGCTCCGCGCATCAGTCGTCGAAGGAGCCGACAGCGATGCGCCTTCCTTGCGCAAAAGCCGCAATGACCAGGCGCAATGGCTCCACGTCGGCGTCGCTGGACCCGCGCGAGATCAGGTCGGCAAAATGGCGGTAAATGCCGGAGTACTCGTGCCGCTTTGCCACTGAGACTTCGTTGCCGTCGACTTGCATGCGCGCGCCTCCGTGCGATAGGCGTAGCGTCCCTCGATCTGTATCGATCTCGATGTCCCAGCTCTGCGGCCCCGTCTGGCGCCAGTCGAAATCGACATCGATCTTCACCCCGTCCGTGTCCGACAGATGCAGGCGCGCGGCAATGGGCATCCGCTTGTTGGCAGGGGTATAGAGTTCCGCGTCGCCCACGGATAGCGGTCCGGGCAGTAGGCGCGTGACGATGGACAGCGCATTGATGCCGGGATCGAACACCCCCAGTCCACCAGGCTCCCAGATCCACTCTTGGTTGGGATGCCACTGACGCACGTCCTCGCGCCACATCACGCGGACCGCGCGTATCTTGCGTTCCGTCAGCCAGCGACGGGCGGGTTCGACGCCGGCGGCAAATCGCGAGTGCCATGTGGCGAACAGCGTCAGCGATCGGGCGGTTGCTTGCGAGCGCAGCTCGGTTACGCCCTCGACGGAGACATCGGGCGGCTTTTCCAGAAGGACATGTCGACCCGCTTGCAAGGCCTCGGTGGCGTACCGGTTCCGATGTTGCGGCGGCATGCATAGGGCGACCGCCTGCACTTGCGGGCAGGCGCGGAACAAGGTCGGCAGATCGCGGTATACCGGAACCGACTCCACGGCAGCTTGCTGACTCACGCAGGCCACGAGTTCGAATTGCGGGCTCGCGGCGATGACCGGCATATGCTGATCGCGCGCAATTTTGCCCACGCCAACGATGGCAACATTGACTTTGGGCGGCGCATTACTCACGGGATGGTGCATTCCTCACAGTGGGCGTAGATCGAGTCGCGGTTCGCCGGATTGCGCCAGGGGATTGCGCAGCGGCACCCAGAAGGGATTGGCCTCGATCTCGAACACATCGCCGACTTGCACGCGTACTCCATCGGCGAACGACAAGGTCGCCGTACCGAAGAAGTGGACGTGAACGTCGCCGGGACGACGGAACAGGGGATATTTGAAGTGGTGATATTCCAGGTTGGAGATCCAGTGGGACATATTGGCCTCCCCGGTGAGGAAGGGCTTCTCCCACACGACTTGACCATCGCGCCGGACCCGGCTGGTGCCGCGCACGTCTCCAGGTAATTCACCGCTGAGCAGTTCCGCACCCAGCGCTGCCGGCCGCAACTTCGAATGAGCCAGCCATAAATAGTTGCCGCGCTCGGTAATGTGGTCGGAGAATTCGTTGGCGAGGCAGAACCCGAGGCGCCGCGGATTACCCGCGGGATCGATGAGGTAAATGCCGGCGATTTCCGGCTCTTCGCCGCCATCGAGGGCGAACGCCGGTGATTCCAAGGCCGCACCCGATGCCACGATGCTGGAGCCGTCGCCCTTGTAAAACCATTCCGGCTGCGCGCCCACGACGCCACCTGTCGGCTTGCCGCCTTCCAATCCTGAGAGGAACATGCGCATGGAGTCGCTGTGCGCCGCCGCCGCACTGGCCTTGGCGTGCATCTTGTCGCGGCTCTCGGCGGACCCCAGATGTGTCAGTCCCGTGCCGGTGAGATACAAGTGGGCAGGGTCGGGATGATCTATGGGCGGCAGCCAGGCGAGTTCACCGTCGCCGTTGCCCGCGATCAGGCCGCTGAGATTCAGGCGCTGCTCCGAGAGCCGGTCGTCCACCGCTCGTTGCAGCGACACTCCATCGCGGATGGCAGTCTTCGCCAACTCATAGGTCGTGTTCACGCCGCTGAGCCGTCGCGCCCACCCGTCGGCTCCGAGCAGCGCCACCAAGCGCTCCCCCGCACGCGTGAGTTGTACGAGTCGTAATGTCACGTCGTTGTCCTCGTGCCGGTGAGCGCCGGTACTCGATGTTCGCCGTCGAGGCGATGCGCGAAGGGTCGCGGATGGTCTCGACGCAGTTCAGGCGGCAATAGCGCGTCGGGAAAATCCTGGTAACACACCGGTCGCAGAAAACGCTCGATGGCTAGGGTACCCACCGAGGTGCTACGCCCATCGGAAGTTGCTGGAAAGGGGCCACCGTGCACCATGGCGTGGCTGACCTCGACGCCGGTGGGCCATCCATTGACCAGGAGTCGGCCGGCTTTGCGCTCCAAGACGGGTACCAATCGGGCCGCCAGAGGGTAATCTTCTGCATTTACATGCAGAGTCGTGGTCAATTGGCCCTCGAGGCTTTCGAGCACGGCGCGCAGCTGCGTCTCGTCGCGGCAAGACACGATCAGAGCAGCCGCGCCAAATATTTCTTCGGTGAGCTCGTGATTGGCCAGTACCGTCTCCGCGTCAGTCGAGAACAACGCTGCGCGTCCGGCATGCGGGCTGCCGGGCTCGAGGCCGCGCGCGTGGGTGATCACGTGCGGTTGGGAGGCGAGGCTGGATACACCGTGCTCGAAGTTTCGATGGATGCCCGGCGTGAGCATGACCTGGGCCGTTGCGGCGCGAACCCCGGCGGCGGCGGCGGCGATGAAGCGATCGGCACCGTCACCGCTCATCAACAACACGATGCCGGGATTCGTACAGAACTGACCAGCGCCGAGTGTTAGCGACCCGACGAAGCCGGTGGCCAACTCGTCAGGACGCTGCCGCAACGCTGCCGGCAGCAAAATCGTGGGATTGACGCTACTCATTTCGGCGTACACCGGAATGGGCACGGGGCGGGAGGCGGCCAGTTGCGATAGGGCGAGCCCACCGCTACGCGAGCCAGTGAATCCCACAGCGGCAATATGTGGGTTCATCACCAAGGAGCGCCCAAGGTCAATGGATGGGCCGGCGAGCAGAGAAAACACGCCTTCGGGCATGCCGCAACGCCGTGCCGCCGCGAGTAGCGCACCGGCCACTAATTCCGACGTTCCCGGGTGCGCCGGATGGGCTTTGCACACCACCGGACAGCCGGCGGCCAGGGCGGAGGCCGTGTCACCACCGGCAACCGAGAATGCCAAGGGAAAGTTGCTCGCCCCGAAGACTGCCACGGGACCTACAGGAATTTTGCGCAGGCGCAGATCGCTGCGGGGCACAGGCTTACGCTCCGGCATGGCGTTATCAATGCGTACGCCGGCCCATGCGCCATCGCGGACTTCCGCAGCGAAGAGTCGAAGTTGCCCCATTGTGCGTGCGCGCTCGCCGGTGAGTCGCGCCAAGGGCAGGCCGGTTTCCTGGTGCGCGCATTCCAACAGTTCGTCGCCGAGGGCGTTGATCTCTTCGGCGATGGCCTCGAGGAAGTCCGCGCGCGCGTTTGCAGCGAGGTTACGATAGCGATCGAGCGCAGCGGCCGCGAGCGCGCAGGCGCGCTCGATCTCGGCGGCACCCGCAATGCTGAACGCCGTGGGTAATTGCGCGCCGTCGGCCGCGGTTCTGGCATGAAATACTTCGTGGGTTCGCACCCTGTCGAAACCGATGAGCAACTCGCCGCTAATCATGCATTCCTTCTGTCGCGGAAGACGGCGCCCAGGCCGGCGCGACATCGCGCAAAAAATGAATTCCAGATGGCAATATTAACTCAGACATGGCAAGTCGTGTCGATGATGTAACATTTTTATGTCTGAGTTTATATTGACACTCCTTCCGTGACTCGATAGATTCTCCGCACGAGTTGGCAACGACCGCGACGCAGTCTGCGCCCGCGGCGCGGTGATTTCGGGGATGAATACAAAGAGGCGCAGCCTACGGCTGGCCCGTGGCCGAGGTTTAATCCATGTCGATGAGCGCTCCCGTAGGTATACCCTCGCCGTCTGGCAGCGCCGGCTCGACTTCTGCGTCGGGATACACCGGGGCGTTGGCCGTGTTGACCACGGTGTTTTTCATGTGGGGCTTCGCGACCGTACTGAATGATATTTTGGTGCCGCATCTCAAAGCGGTGTTCCAACTCAACTACGGCCAGTCTTTATTGATCCAGTTTGCGTTCTTCCTTGGCTACTTACTGATGGCCATCCCATCCGCGAAATTACTGGAGCGCATTGGATACAAGAGCTCCGTGGTGTTGGGCCTCCTGGGCATGGCGGGCAGTGCCCTGATGTTCCTCCCGGCCGCGCGGCTCGAATCGTATCCTGTATTTCTAATCGCGCTATTTCTTCTTGCCTCGGCGATCACCTTGCTTCAGGTGGCCGCGAATCCCTATGTCACCGTCATCGGCCCCGCGCACACCGCATCGAGTCGACTGAATTTGGTACAGGCCTTCAATTCCGCCGGCACTACGCTGGCGCCGTTATTCGGCGGCATGTTGATCTTGGGCCGCAGTTCCTCGGGCAACTCGACCGTCGAAACGGTGCTGACCGCGCAGCAGCGGGTGGCCGACGTGCAGGCGGTGCAGCTTCCTTACCTGTTGATCGCCGGCGTCCTCATCGCTCTCGCCTTGTTGGTATGGCGAGTGCGATTGCCGGATTTGGGTCAGGATAGCCGCCGGGCCGTGCAGGCCGAGCGCGCCAAGCACAGCCTGTGGCGCCATCGCAATCTGGTATTTGGTGTGCCGGCAATTTGCCTGTACTTGCTCTGCGAAATAGGCATCGGTTCCACTCTCGTCAATTTCATATCGCTGCCGAAGATCGGCAATATGAGCCACGCCGACGCGGCGAGTTACTTGAGTCTTTTCTGGGGTGGTGCGATGGTGGGCCGGTTCGCCGGTGCACTGCTGCTGCGCTGGATCGCTCCCGAGCGCATGTTGGCGGCGGTGAGCTTGGGTGCTCTGGTGCTGGTCCTCATAGCCATTACCAACAGTGGCGCGCTCGCGATGTGGAGTCTGATTGCGATCGGACTGTGCCATTCGGTCATGTTCCCCACTATTTTCACGCTGGGTGTTCGTGGCCTGGGTCCGCTGACCGAAGAGGGCTCGGGGCTGCTCATCATGGCCATTGCCGGCGGCGCGTTCTCGGCATTGCAGGGCGTGCTGGCGGACCGCATCGGGTTGCAGCTGTCGTATGTACTGCCGGCGGTCTGCTACATCTACGTACTGGGCTACGCACTTTGGGGCTGCCGCACCGAGGAATTGCAGCCGGAGAACCTAGGCGTCTGAGGCGCGCGCCCTGGCTTTTTTCTGCTGGCCTGGTTTGGCGGGGCGCCGCTTGGTAGTGCCGCCCTTGGTCGAGCCGCGGGTGGCGCTGGGTTGCTTGTATTGCCGCTTGGTATCGAGTAACGCCAGGCGAATCAATGTGGTCATGGCTTCGCGCGCACCCGCTGCGTCGCCATTGGCGACGGCGTCATATACTCTCTGGTGATCGGGAATGGGATCGCGGGCCAGCGGGCTTTTGCGCTGTTTATAAATAGTCGTCCAGGCCACGCCCGCGGCCACGCCGCTGGTGAAGGAAGTGAGGAAGGCATTCCCCGAGGCCTCGAGCAAGAGGGAGTGAAATTCCCGATCGGCTGCTTGCCCCGTAGGATCCGACAGCGAATTCTCCGACATGCCGGCCAGTGCGTGCCGCAACCCCTCCAAATGCGCCGCAGTGCGCCGCGTCGCTGCCAGTGCAGTCGCCGCGGGTTCTATGATGGTGCGTAGCTCGAACAACGCTTCGAGCAGGCGCTCGTGCGGCTGATCGGCACTGAATATCCAAGAAATCACATCCGGGTCCAGCAGGTGCCAGCGCCGTGATTCGCTCACCCGCGTGCCGTACTTGGGTCGCGACTCCACCATGCCCTTGGCCGCCAGGATACGCACCGCCTCGCGGTACGCGGTTCGTGACACCTTTAGTCGTTCGCTGGACTCTATCTCGCCGTCGAGAATGCTTCCCGGCTGGATTCGACCCGAGACGATGCGCACGCCGAGGTCGCGCGCAATCGTACCGTGCAGACGCAGCGAGGGAATCGCTCCGGTTGCCAGGGTGTCTGCGTCTCGCTTAGACAAGGGGCATACTCTCTGCGGTGCGCAGATCGTCCCGCAGTACCCCTTCGCCGACAACAGTGGGCGCGGGAACGATGGGGTAGGGCGTTGCCTTATCGCGGTGCATGAGCTTCGATCATACACATCGGTGACCTGCCGCAACAACGGCGACCCGTCGGGGTATCCGAATGCCGTTTGATGCGGAGCGCGTCGCTCACCTCATCCGCACGCGATCTACATTTGGCGGTTGGCCTTGAAGAATTCCCGGATGCTGCGAACGTTAGCCGACTTTCGGAGCTGCCCACGCGATTGCGAATAATGCGTTTAATGCATATAATTCATTTAGAGGAGCGGACTATGAGCATTAGTGCCGACCTTATTGATTTGAGTGACACCGACGTCGAATTGCTGGCGCAGGCGAGCCGTCTCATGAGTGAGGCTCTGGATCGTCCCCAGGCCCACCGTATCTCGCTCGTTGAGCAGCAAGCCGACGGCAGCGACAGCGCCCGGCTCGAGGTCCCGCCGGCGACGTTGCGGTTACTTTCGCAAATCCTCGCGCTGATGGCGCGACAACAGACATTTGTTCTTTATCCCGAATCGTCGGAGCTTACGACGAAGCAAGCGGCCGAAGTGCTCGGTGTCTCTCGTCCGTTTTTGATCAGAGTGCTTGAATCGGGGGAGATTCCCTACCGCAAAGTCGGTCGTCATCGGCGTGTGCTGATGAAGGACGTCCTGATCCACAAGCAATTCAATCAGGTTAAACGTCGCGCCGCATTCGATGAACTCGTGAGAACCAGTGAGGAAATGGGCGGTTACGATCCACCGTCGAGGAAACACGATGCCTGAATACACCGGATTTGGCGCGACCGCGGCCGACCAACCGCTTTCCAAGCTGACGTTCACGCGCCGCGACGTCGGGGTGAACGATGTCACGATCGACATTTTGTTTTGCGGGGTATGCCACTCCGATCTGCATTTCGCCCGCAACGAATGGCACTTTACCGTGTACCCCGCGGTGCCCGGACATGAAATCGTGGGCCGGGTGGCCGCCGTCGGCGCCAACGTGCGCGATTTCAAGGTGGGCGAGCAAGTCGGGGTCGGTTGCATCGTCGATTCGTGCCGCACCTGCGCATCGTGCAAGGACGGCCTCGAGCAATATTGCGAAGGGGGCATGACCGGAACGTACGGCGGCACGGACAAGGTCATCGGCGGCCCGACCTTCGGCGGCTACTCGAGCAGCATCACCGTCGATCGCAGTTACGTGTTGCGGATACCGAAGGGCATGGATCTGGCCTCGACCGCGCCGCTGCTGTGCGCCGGTATCACGATACCTGGGGCGCCGGTGTGCGTGCATCGATGATAGCGGTGCGAACCGTGGGTCCAGACCATCGGTATAGGCGATCACCTTGTCCGCGAATCCGATTATGTCGTCAACATAGAATTGCCAGGCACGCGCCGTAACCGCCGGGTTCGAGGGGGGTCGAGCCCCGTGCGCATAGGGTCATGGCCGTCCGTCAGCGATCTGTCGTGCTTTTGAGAAGCGCGTCTCGAAGCCAACGGCGGGTAAGGAATACGCTGAGATCTTAGAAGCGTCACCGCATCAAGAGGTCTCTTGAGAAGTCTCAACATTTCAGATCAAACCTTCAGAATGACCCGCGTGTTCTCCTCCAAGAACCGCATGACATCCGCCTTCTTCGTCGTCGTGATGGGCTGCGCATTCGCGGCTGGCGCTGCCACGCTCGCCGGGCCACAGCTCACGGTGAGCGGTTTGCAGACCGACGCGCTCGTCGCGCCGCTCGGAATCGCCGACCTGAAGCCAAAGCTCAGCTGGATGGATACCGCAAACGTCAATGGCGCCGTACAGTCAGGTTATGAGATCCGGGCTGCCGCGAGCGCTGCCGATCTCACCGCCGGCCCGTTTCTGTGGGACAGCGGCCAAGTGCAGTCGCCGGCTCAAAATGCGCAGTACGGCGGCACGGCACTCACCTCGCGCTCGTCTGTGACATGGCAAGTCCGCGTCTGGGATGGAGCCGGGGCGGTGAGCGCATGGAGCGCGCCCACTACGTTCCAGATAGGCCTCACAAAACCGACCGACTGGAGTGCCGAATGGATCACCAGTCCCAGTTGGACCAATACGGCCTCGATTCCGGCGATGCCGCTGTTCGCAAAGCAATTCGCAACCAACAGCGGCATCGTGTCGGCCACGCTGTATGTCAGCGGCATCGGCATCGTCGTGCCGAGCATCAATGGCGTCAACGTCGGCAGCGCCGTGCTGGCACCCGGCTCCAGCAACCTCGCCGCTCACCTCGCTTACTCGACCTTTGACGTGACCTCCCTGCTCACCGCGGGTGCCTCCAATGTGCTCGGCATCGCGCTCGGCCTTGGGCCCCGGTTCGTGCAGCCGGATTCCGCCGCTCAAGGATATCGGTACGTGTCCCCCAGCGGTGCGACGACGCCGGACACTGGCCTGCCGCGAACCATCGCGCAGCTCGAGATCACCTACGCCAATGGGACCACGACCACGATCGGGACCGACGGCACGTGGCAGACCACGCTCGGCCCGACGACCGTTTCCGCCTGGTGGGGTGGCGAGTCCTACGACGCCAGGCTTGAAGTGCCGGGCTGGAACCTACCCGGTACCAATCGCGCCTCTTGGGCCAACGCGTTCGTCACGACGGCACCCTTTCCCTCCACCCAGCTTGCGCCTCGAGCGGCACCCTCGCTCCAAGTGGTGCAACAAATCGCCGGGACCGACATGGGATCTCCGGTCGCGGGTGCAGAGTTGTACAACTTCGGCGTCAACACCGCCGGCCGGGAGCAGTTCACGATCACCGCGCCGGCCGGCACCACGCTGACCTTCACCCCCGCCGAGATGCTGCAGAATGGCCAGGCCTTCCAGAACTCAGGCACTACCGGCGTGCCGGTCTTCGATCAGTTCACCAGCAACGGTACCACCGAGACTTGGAGTCCGCAGTTCAGCTATCACGGCTTCCAGTACATCCAGGTATCCGGAATCACCACCGGGGTGAAGATCACGTCGCCAACCCAGTTGGTGGTGCGTGCGAACAACCCGTCGGTGGGCACCTTCCAGAGTTCGGATGCGACCATTAGTACGATCCATACTCTCGTGGATCGGGCCGTGCAGAGCAATATGTACAGCGTGCTCACCGACTGCCCGAGCCGTGAGAAGGGCGGCTGGGACGAAGAAGTCCATCTGCTGTTTCCCATGGTCGCGCGGGGCTATGACATCGACGCTTACGGAAACTCGCTCGTCCAGAACATGGCCGATGCGCAGCTCTCCACCGGCCTGGTGCCCGATCTGGTGCCGGAGAACATCGTCTTCGTCAACGGCTTTCGTGACGACGTGAACTGGGGTTCAGCGATCATCATGACGCCCTGGGCGATCTACCAGAACTACGGCGACACCGCCGTGCTCTCCGCCTACTACCAGAACATGGTGAATTACATGAACTTTCTCCAGACCGCCCATGGTGCAGGCAGTCTCGTCACCTACGGCGCGAACGGTCTCGGGGACTGGGGGGAGACGTCGGTCACGAGCATTACCACGCCCATCGACCTGGTCGAGAACTGGGGCTACTACCGTGATGAGGTCGCGATGGCCAACATCGCGAAAGCGCTCGGCAAAACCGCGGACCAGCAGAAATACACGGCGAATGCGGCTGCCACGCTCGCTGCGTTTACGGCCGAATGGTACAACGCGTCGACGATGACCGTCGCCAACGGCACACAATCATCCCTGGCTATGGCCCTCGACATCGGCGCCGTCCCCGCGTCGGCCACGGCCGCCGTCACACAGAAGTTAGTCGCGGCCATCAACGCCGCCGGTGGCTTCGCGGTGGGCGAGATCGGATTGACCCCCCTGTTCCGCGTGCTCAGCGCGGCGGGAGATCACCAGCTCATCTATAACGCCGTCACCTCCCAGAAAGTCGGCGGCTATGGCTACTTCGTGGCGCAACAACTCACGTCGCTGCCGGAGTATTGGAACATCACCTCGGGCTCACGCAACCATTGGATGCTCGGCGGGGTCGATAACTGGATCACCGGAAACATCGCGGGCATTCAGCAGGCCTCTGCTTCAGTCGATTTCCAGAACGTCGTCATCCAGCCCGCGATCGTCGGCAACATGACGAGCGCGAGCGGCTCGTTCCAGACCAACCACGGAACGATTCAATCGTCGTGGTCGAACGGTCCGTCAGGTTTTTCGCTCACCGCGACGATTCCCGTCGGCAGCACCGGCACGATCAACTTGCCGATCACGTCGCCCCTGGCCGCAACCCCGGCGGGTGCCACTTACGCCGGCACCGCTTCCGGTTTTGCCCAGTATCTCGTCGGCGCCGGAACCTACGCGTTCACGGGAGCCGGCCCCGTGGCGGCGGCCGCCAATACGCCTCCGCTGGGAGCCACCGTGTGTGCCGTCGATTATGGAACGTGCACCATCCCGGCGAACACCACGGCCACCGTCTGGTACGGCGCGGGCAACGTCTGGGATGTCATTCCCTCCAAGTCCGGCAGCTTCACGTGCTTACCCGCCACATTCGGCGTCGCAGACCCCGTGCCGGGCGTGCAAAAGAGCTGCGAACTCGTTGGCAGTGTCCCGCCGGCAACGGCCACGGTCTGCGCCGTCGATTATGGAACCTGTACCATTCCGGCGAACACCACGGCAACCGTCTGGTACGGCGCGGGCACCACCTGGGATCAATTTCCGTCGCGCTCCGGGAGCTTCACCTGCCTCAACACCACGTTCGGCGTTGCGGATCCCGCGTCTGGCGTGCAAAAAACCTGCGAACTCGTTACCACCGGCAGCTCTACGCCAACGCCCACCGGCAGCACGCCGCCGGCAACGGCCACGGTTTGCGCGGTGGATTATGGGACGTGCACGATCCCCGCGAACACCATGGCCACCGTTTGGTACGGCGCGGGCACGGTCTGGGATGTATTTACTTCCCGCTCCGGAAGCTTCACCTGCCTACCTAGCACATTCGGCGTAGCAGACCCGGTGCCGAACGTGCAGAAAAAATGCGAACTCGTCGCCAGCACCCCGCCGGCAACGGCCACTTTCTGCGCCTACGATTATGGGACGTGCACCATCCCGGCGAAAACCACGGCAACCGTCTGGTACGGCGCAGGCACGGTGTGGGATGTATTTCCCTCCCGCTCTGGAAGCTTCACCTGTCTACCCGCCACATTCGGCGTAGCAGACCCCGTGCCGAAGGTGCAAAAAAGCTGTGTACTCGTCGCCGGTACGCCGTAAATAGGGTACCGGTTGCCATAACGACAGATACGTTCCACCTATCCGCCGATGCGGGCGAGAGGAAAGCGGGCGACCTCTTCGATCAGCGTCGCGAGCGCCTGCGCTGCGCGCTCGATCAAGATGACGCCTGTATTCGCGTCGGCTTGGGTGGCATCGCCACAAACTCCATGCGGGTTGAGATCCTGAGTCTGCCAGCCGAAGCCGACCGCGCCTTCGGCGCGCAGCACGCTGTTGTCGCGTTCGATGATTGCGGCGGCGTTGGAGAAGTTGCCGGCTTCGCTCATCCGGACGAGTTCCGGATGCAGATGCAGCATGATGCTGGTTTCTAGCGCGCCGCCGTGAATTCCATGGCGCAGTTCCTCGGGTTCGAATAGATCGCTCATGTTGATGCGGTTGAACCAGGCGCAGTTGACCGCGAACATGCCGAGCTTGACGCGTAGGTCGCGGCATAGGATATCGATCAGCTGTGGCTGGCCGCCATGCGAATTGAACACGATGAGGCGGCGGATGCCGGCTCTGTACACGCTATGGCCGAGGTCGAACCAGTAACGGCCGAGCGTTTCGTGGGCGATGGTGAGCGTGCCGGGAAACGCGAGATGTTCGTCTGATTTACCTATGGTTTGGGCAGGCAGGATGAGCAGGTCGACATTCTCGGCTACCTTGGGACGCGCCGCGGCGACGATGCCTGAGTTGATGGCGGCGTCCACGCGCACCGGCAAATGCGGGCCATGCTGCTCGACTGCGGCGACCGGCAACAGTGCCACCGTGTTGCGCATATCGCGCTCGGCGAAGTCGCGTGTGGTGAGGTCCCACCAGTCGCGCGTGGTCATGGCATCGCGCTCCAGCGCGCGGCGAGGTCGGCTTTGGAGATCTTGCCGGTGGGCGTCATGGGTAGGTCTTCCACCACATGGACCGCGAGCGGCGTGATGTCGTAAGTGACTTTGCCTTGGACGGCGGCTTTGAGACGTGGGCCGTCGATGGCGTGGCCTTCCAACAAGGTGATGAAGGCGAGTGGTCGTTGGCCATGCCGTGCGTCGGGCACGCCGATGAGCGCCGCTTGCGCGACGCCGGGTACCTGACACAAGGCTTCTTCGACGTCGCGCGGATACCAGAGAACGCCATCGGTTTCGATGAGCTCGGAGCGGCGGCCGCGCATGGTGACGTAGCCGTCGCGGTCGATGAGGCCTAAGTCGCCGGTACGGAGCCAGCCGCTGCCGATGGTTTCCGCGGTCTTCTCGGGCCGCCCCCAGTAGCCTTGCATGAAGCCGCCGCGCAGTTCGATCTCGCCGATGATGCCGGGTGCCACGGGATTGCGGGCGGCGTCGACGATGCGCACTTCTTTGTCGGGCAGCGGTGGTCCGACGCGCGTGAGTTGGGCGTCGTCGAGTTCGAGCTCGGGAAAGCCCAAGGCCATGAAACCACCGAGTTCGCTTTGGCCGAAGCTTTCGATGAGCGGTAGTTTGAGTTCATCGCGCCAAGCCCGTTTCAGGGTGGGGGGCACGGGGCCGCCGCCGGAGAGTCCCGCGCGCAGCTTTCCCGGGAGGCGGCCGCGACGGCGGCTCTCGAGCAGGACTTGTCCGAGCAATGTCGGGTTGGCGACCAACACACTGGCGTGGGTGCGATCGAGGCCATCCCAGCCGGAAGTTTGATGCCATTTTCCCATGACATGCACGCCGGCGCCGCGACTCAAGGGTGGTAGCAGATTGGCCACGAGCTGGTATGAACTCGACAGGGCGGTGGGGCCGAAGCTCTCATCGTGCTTGGTAAACCGCAGGCGCTCGGCGATGCAGCGCGCGGCCCGTACGGTCGGCTCGTGCGCGAGACACGCGCCCTTGGGCTTGCCGGTGGTTCCCGACGTATAGGCGAGGTGCGCGATCGCGTTCTCGTCGGCGGGGTCGGGCGGTGCGGGCAGGCGTGCCGCCATCAATTCAGGCAGGGAGGCGGCGCCTTCTTGTGGACCGTCCATGCAGACCAGATGGCGCACGCTGCCGCAGCTGCGGGCGGCGCGCCGCACGGGCGCCGCCATATCATGGGTGTAAATCACGATGCTCGGCGTGTGATCCGCATAGTAGTAGTCGAGTTCGTCGGCGAATTGCACATTGACCAGCGCGGAAATGGCGCCGATGCGCCAGGTGCCGAGCAGCGCGAGGAGATAGTCCATGCCGTTGTGCGCGAACACGGCGATGCGGTCGCCCTTGCCCGCGCCGAGCGCGGCGAGCGCGCCGGCCATGTGCTCCATAGCCAGTACCGCTTGCGCATAGGTGAGCGTGACATCACGATCGACCCAGTGCAGGGCCAGGCGGTCGGGTGTGCGCTCAGCGCCGTCGATCAACAGTTGGTGCATCAGCATCGATATTCCCTCGAAGGTTGTGTGTGCGTACGATGGCGCTCACGCGCCGGTGGTGGGCTGGAAGCGGGCGAGCAGGCGGGTTTCGACCACCCGTACCAGCTGGTAGAAGCCGACGGATACGGCGATGGCGACGAAGGCGACGGCCCAGATCATGCCGTAGTCCAGTTCGCCGCGGGCTTCGTTCAAGAGATTCCCCAGCCCGTAGCCGGTGGCGAGCCATTCGGCGATCATGACGCCGAGCAGTGCGCCGGGAGCGACCAGCCGCGCGGCCGCGCAGACATGGGAGAGGCTCGCGGGAAGACTGACATAGCGCAGTTTCTGCGGGCGGCTGGCGCCGTAGACATCGAGCAAGTCCAGCGCCGGCTGTGGCACCTGGGCGAGGCCTTGCGCGATGGTGATGAAGGCGGGAAAGAAGGTCACGGCCACCGTCACCACCAGCGTGGTGGCGATGCCGCGGCCGAACACCAGCACCACGATGGGAGTGAGTGCCACCAGAGGCATGGTCTGCAGCACCAGCGACACGGGCATGAGTGCCGCCGTCAGGCCACGCCAGAGGATACCCAGGATGGCGAAGCCCAACGCGACCGTCAGGGATATCATCAGACCGATGGCCGCCCAGGGCAGAGATTGGCGCAGCGCCTGCAGTATCACCGCGCGTGTGTCGGCCGCGTCTGGGCCCTCGGCGAGGTAGCTCCAAACGGCGAGCGGCGTGCGCGCGATCACCGGCGAGACGCCTGACAGGGACAGAATGCCCCACCAGATGACGAAGGGTACGGCGCATGCGCCCAATGACACGGTGAGCTCTCGCAACCTGCGCCAGCCGGTATGCCGCGGCGTGTCGCCGACCAAGCCGGCCGCGATGGTCACGCTGCTCGATGAAGCAGTGAATCGCCTGGCCAGCAGTGCGCAGAGTGCATAGGCCAGTGCCGCCATCGCGGTGGCGGCGAGGCCTATGCCCCAGATGCGGGCCGGATTGCCGCGGCCGAGCGAGCCCAACAGAAACGAGCCGAGGCCCCAACGCGCGCCGCTGCCGAACTCAGCGAGAATGGCACCCAGGATCGCGGCGGGCGCTGCCACCCGCAGGCCGCCCAGCATACCGGGCAGGCAGGAACGCAGGCGCAGCCAGCGCAGCACGGCCAGATTGCCGCCGCCATAGGAGCGGATCACCGCCATCGGCCGCTGATCGACGTCGCTCAGGCCGAGCAGCGTCATGACCATGGTCGGAAAATACACCGAGAGGGCGGCGAGCGTGATCTGCGGCCAGACGCCCGGCAACGTGATCACCAAGATCGGTCCTATGGCGATGGGCGGAATCGCAAACACCGTGATGTTGAAGCCGCGCATCAGACGCTCGAACGCAGGGACCAGCACGAATGCGATGGCCGCGACGATGGCGATGGCATTGCCGAGTAAGAAGCCGATCGAGGCCGGTCCCACGGTGGCGGCGATATGCTGCGGATAGACGTCGCGATCCTGCCACCATTGCCAGAGGATGGCGCTCGGCGAGGGCAAGGCGCCGTCTGCGAGCAGGTGCAGGTCGCCGCCGAGCTCCCAGAGGCCCAAGCCTAAAGCGATTTTCAGCACGAGCAATGCGTGACCTCTCATGCCGCACCGCCGACGAACAGGTGTTCCGCGACCTGGTCCTGCAGGCGATGGAATTCGGGTGCGGCGAACAGCTCCGGGTGGCGCGGGCGCGCGAAGGGAACCTCGACGATACGGGCGATGCGTCCGGGATTGCGCTGCATGACGACGATACGGTCGGCGAGGAATAGGGCCTCGTCGATGCCGTGCGTCACCAGCACCGTGGTGGGGCGACTGGCCATCCAGATGCGCTGCAACTCCAGGTTCATGCTGCGTCTCAAGATCTGGTCGAGGGCGCCGAAGGGTTCGTCGAGCAGGAGCACCGACGGTTCGGTCACCAGGGTGCGCGCGATGGCCACGCGCTGGCGCATGCCGCCCGACAGCGCGCCTGGCCGGGCGTCCTCGAAGCCCGCGAGGCCCACCAGATCGATCAGTGCGTCGATGCGCGCGGACTGGTTGGATGCGCTGCGGCCGAGCACCTGGAGCGGCAGCGCGATGTTCTGACGCACGCTGCGCCATGGCAGCAGCGCGGGATCCTGGAAGGCAACGCCGAGTGCGCCCTGGCGGCATTTCACGCGGGGCGCGGTGCCGCCGATGAACACGCTGCCGCGATCTGGGTGGTCGAGGCCGGCGATGATCTTGAGCAGCGTCGACTTGCCGCATCCCGAAGGCCCGATCAGCGCGGTGAAGGAGCCGGGCTCGCAGGTGAGCGAGACGTCGCGCAGCGCCTGAAACTCCCGACCCTCGGTCGTGAACGTGCGCTCGATGCCGCTCAGGCGCAAGTCATCGTTACGGATGGGATGGACTATGGGGCTCACGGGATCGTTGCCGAGGGGATGGGCCGCGGTGTTCATGTCAAAGCTCCGCGAGCAACGAGGCGTCGAACATCGAGCGCTCCGCCGGAATGCCGACGCTCTTCAAGTAACCGATACTGGCGGCGATGCCGGCATCGGTCATCGCAAAGATGCCGTCGGGCGTGTCGATCAGAGGCTTATTCGCCTTGTTGGTGAAGATGTCGTTGTCGGTAGCGCGGCCGGTACCGCTGAACCAGCTGGTCTTGAATTGGGTGGGATACTTGACCGGGTCCTTGAAGTTCTCGGCCCAGGCGGCACGGCTGGCCCGAAGCCAGCGCACCAGCAGCGGCCGGTGGGCGGCGAGGAACTCGTCGCTGACCGCGACCGTGTCGTCGTAGAGCGTGACGCCATGATCATACAGAAGGAAGGAGAAAGCCTTCTTGCCGCTGAGTTCGATGGTGTAGGGCACATCGGTTACGTAATCGATGGAGGCGTCGATTTCGCCCTTGAGCAGCGGTGTCGGATCGTAATGATAGGGCACGATGCGCACGCTGCTGCGGGCGATGCCATTGATCTTCAGCATGCCGAGCACACCGGCCATGTTCACCGGCGGTGCCGCCAGGGTCTTGCCCTCGAGGTCCTTGGGAGTCTTGATCGGGTTCGATGCCAGGCTGACCACACCCACCGGACTCTTCTGAAACTGCGCACCGATGATCTTGAATTTGGCGCCCTGCGAAGTGATCGCGCGCAGGGTGGTGTGCGGCGTGGTCAGCGCCAGCGCCGCCTTGCCGGCGAGCAGGGCACTTTCCGGGATCACGTCCGGCCCGCCGGGCAGATAGGTCAAGTCGACGTCGTTGGCCTTGTAGATGCCGTTTTGCAGGCCGACGAAGTAGCCCATGAACTCCGCATCGTTAATCCATGCCGCCTGTAGGGACACGGCGTTGGCCGCCGCCGCGAAGGCGGGTCGGGCACCGGCGAGCCCAGCCATGCCGGTCAAGGCCAGAGAGCGGCAGACGGCACGGCGTGTCAGCATGGCGATGGGTCCTTGTACAAGAGCTCGTGAACATGATCGGGAGAGAAGGGGCCACAACCGAGTTCGACGCCGAACGGCGCCAGCGCATCGGCAACGGCATTGACGATGGCGGCCGCGGCGCCGGTGCAGCCGGCCTCGCCCGCGCCCTTCATGCCGAGCGGGTTGAGTGGCGACGGCGTCTCGATGTGGCGTAGCGCGAAGCGTGGTGCGGTGGCCGCCGTGGGCAGCACGTACTCGGCGAAGCCGCGAGCGAGCGGCAGCCCGTTCGCATCGTAGCGCAGCGCTTCGAACAGCGCCGTGCCCAGTCCCTGGACGACACCGCCCATGATCTGTCCATCGACCAGTAGGGGATTGGCGACTCGGCCGCAGTCATGGGTGACCGCATAATCGAGCACGTGCACGATGCCGGTGGCGGTGTCGACGCTGACCACGGCCGCATGGCAGCCGCTGGCATGGGCGATGCCGCTGTCCGGGAACACGGCGTGCGCATCGAGGCGTTCGAGCGGATCGATGCCGGCCGAGCGTGCGAGTTCGCACAGCGCCTGCAGCGTCATCGGCTGATTGTGTCCGTTCTGCTCGACCAGCAACCCTCCGTCCCAGACGATGTGCTCCAGCGGCACCTCGCGCAATTCCGCCAGCAATGCGCGCGCGGCGGTCACGAAGGCGGTGCCGGCGGCGACGGCCGCATTGCCGCCCATGGTCGCACCGCGCGAGGCGAAGGTTCCCGGCGCATCGGGTGCCAGGTCGGTGTCGCCCGCGCGAAACACGAGGGCATCTTCGCTCACCCTCAAGTGAGCGGCGAGAATTTGGAGGATCGTGGTCTCGCTGCCTTGGCCGATGGGCGTGATGCCGCTCAACAGTTCGAGCCTGCCATCCGCGCGCAGCCTGAGTCGGGCCGGCTCCGCGGGCCCGCTGGCCGTCATCTCCACGACGAACGACAGCCCGATCCCTAAGGCGTTGCCCGTCGTGGCGGCGGCGCGGCGCGTGGCAAAGTTCGTGTAGTCGATCGCCTCGAGTGTCGACTCCAGGCAGGCGGGAAAATCACCGCTGTCGAACACGATGTTCGGACAACCGGGATAGTCGACGCCGCGGTCCACGGGAAATTCTTCCGGCTGTAAGAGATTGCGTCGGCGGATCTCGGCACGATCCAAGCCAAGCCGCGCCGCGGCCACATCCAGTATCCGTTCCATGGCGAGCGTGGCCTGCGGATAACCGGCACCGCGGTATACATTCAGCGGCGTCTTGTTGGTGACGACCGAGCGCGTACGCGAGCGGAAATTCGCGATGCGGTACGGACCGCGCAGCGTGGCGATCGCGGCACCCGGCGTGTTGCTGAGCAGGGCGTAGGCGCCGCCGATGTCGGCGAGGCAGTCGGCCTCGAGCGCCGTCACGATGCCGTTCTCGTGCACGGCGGCGCGGATCCGCAGGTGCTCTTCGCGGCCGTGCACGGTGGCCGTGACCGACTCGACGCGATCCTCGGTCCAGCATACCGTGAGGTCGAAGCGCATCGCGGCCAGCAGCACCAGGACCTCCTCGGGATAGATCGACTCTTTGGCGCCGAAACCGCCGCCGATGGCGGGTGCGATGACGCGCAGGCGCTCGCGCGGCAGTCCGGTGATGCGCGCGAGTTCATCGCGCAGCACTTGGGGCACCTGGGTGGAGCTGTGCACGAGATAGCGCCCGGTATCGGCTTCGAGTCGGGCGATCGCACCGCGCATTTCCATGGAGCTCGCCATGACGCGCGGGAAAGCGAAGTCCTGCTCGATGATGACTGCGCCGACGCCTGTGGCCGCGGCTGCGAAGGCGAACTCCGGATCGCCGACGAGCTGTGTTGTCTCATGCACGACGTTGCTGCCAAGCTCGGGATAGAGACGAGGCGCGTGCGGACGCAGCGCATCGTCCACGGTCATGACCGGAGCGAGTGGTTCGTAGTCGACCCGCACGAGTTCGGCGAGATCTTCGGCCGTGTAGGCATCGCGCGCGAGGACGATGGCGATGGGCTGGCCGGCGTAGCGCGCGACGTCGCCGGCGAGCACCGGGTGGTGAATCGCGGCGGAGCTCTCGCACAGATCGAACGCGGGTAGCCTGCCCAAGTCCGGCGGCAACTCGGCGGCGCTCAAGAAACCGAGACATTCCGGTTGGCGCGCGACCGTGGCGAAGTCGATGCATGCGATACGCGCATGCGCATGGTTCGAGCGAATTACGCGCATCACGGCCATGTCGGGCTCGATCAGGTCGGCCAGATAGCGTGCCGTTCCGGTGAGCAGCGGCGCATCTTCGCGTCGCCGGCGGCGTTGACCGAAGACCGTCGCGGACCCGGTCATCGTGCGAGCGACTCGATCGCGGCGATGATGTTGGCGTAGCCGGTGCAGCGGCAGAGGTGGCCGTTCAGATGGTCGACGATGGCGTCGCGACTGGGCGCCGCATTGCGCGCCAGGAACACCGCCGTCGAAACCAGAAGTCCCGGTGTGCAGAAGCCGCATTGCAGGGCGTGATGCTGGCGGAACGCGGTCTGTAATCGGGTTAAGCCCTCCGGCCCGACGGGATTGCCTTCGAGTTCGGCGAGGCTCGCGACGGTTTGAATTCGGCAGCCCTCGGCCTGCACCGCGAGCATCAGGCAGGCGCGAGCCGGCACCCCATCGATGACCACCGTGCATGCACCGCAGATCCCCTGGCCACAGCCGATATGCACGCCGGTGGCGCCGGCATGCTCGCGCAGTACGTCGCTGAGGAGATGCCGTGGTCGTACCCTCGAGCAGACGAGCCTGCGATCCACGGTCATGGACAGGGGCAGCCACTCCTCAGTCGATGCCATTGTCACTGCCTCCATCAATGCCGCCCCGCGCCGGCCGCGGCGGCGCTGGCCAGCGCGCGTTGGATGACCACCGGTGCCACGCGCCGCCGGTACTCGGCGCCGACGAAGTCCGTGCCGAAGGCGGGCTCGCGCAGATCGCGTGCGAGCAGCCGATCGATTTCGGCCAGGTCGGGCGCGGCGGGAAAGCGGCGATAGAGGGCATCGGCGACGGTGGGACAGGCGAGGCCGACGGCGGCGACGCCGCACAACCCGACGCGGCAGCGATCGCTGCCGATGCTTACCATCGCGCCGACCACGGGAGCGTGGCCCAAGCGCCGCGCCACTTCGTAGAAGCCGCCGCGCCCGGGATTGCGTGGCCAGAGCACCTGCGTCACCAGGGCATCCGGTGCCAAGCGGCAGCCTAACCCAAGAAGCTCCGCGGCATCGACCTGTCGCTCCCCGCGGGTGTCGCGCACCACGAATCGCGCGCCCAGTGCCAGCGCGACGGCCGGTAGTTCGGTGCCCGGCGCGTTGGCGACGAGATTGCCCACCACCGTGCCGCGCGCGCGGATGACCGGGCTTGCCACCCAGTCGAGTGCTTCGCTCAAACCCGGAACCTCCGTTCTGACCACGGACGACACTCTGGCTTGTTCTTGCCGGACGAGCGCGCCCATGCGGATGTGGTCATGACAGGGGACGATCTGGTCGAGGTCGGCGATGCGGTTGATGTCGATCACGAGATGGGGTCGAACGATCCGCTGTGCCAGCAGCGGGATGAGACTTTGCCCACCGGCGAGGATACGGATGTCGGTGTGTCGATCACGCAGCAGGGTAACCGCTTCGTTGAGGTTGCTGGGTCGCGCATAGCGGAACGGGCTCGGCGTCAAGCGGAAGTCCCGCGCTGCCATAGGCAGGGGCCACGACTGCCACCCCGAAGACTGTTGCCGATCAAGTGTGCGAAGGATCGTGTGGCGTTACGCACGGGTTTGCGCCATGCACGTGGTCATACTTGCCGCCGGTTCCGGCAGCGCCGATATCCTCGCTCCAGATCTGCGGCTGCTCGGCGATGAACCGCTGCAGCAATTCATAGCACGCCGGGTCGTCGGCAACGGTGACGATCAAGCCGCGCGACCGCAGCCACTCGTCGCCGGCGAGTATGGTGCGACTTTCGCCGACCACCACGCGTGGCACGCCGAACAGCAGCGTCGCGCCGCCGCACATGTAACAGGGCGACAACGTCGAATACAGCGTCGCCTCGCGGTACACCGACGGCGGCAATCTCCCGGCACTCTGAAAGCAGGTCATCTCGGCGTGCAAGATGGGGTTACCGTCCTGGACGCGGCGGTTACGGCCGCGCGCGATCAGCTCGCCGCGATGGAACAAGGCGGCGCCGATGGGTAGCCCCCCCTCGTGGTATCCCGCGAGGGCTTCTTCGAAGGCCACTCGCAGGCCGGGATCATCGGGCGGCTTAGCGTTCAGCATGGGCGGGGCTCTTAGGCAACGTGCGGTCGTTCGGTTGAGCTGGCATGGTCTCTATATCGTTGATGGGGAATGAGTTGATTCCGGCGTCGCGGATGCCGAAATAGTGCTCGAGTACGACAGCTGGGTTGCCGATGAGCGTTTCCGTGCGCCGGCCGCCCTCGATGAGGGTCAACCGCGTACCGCTCAGGGTGACCCTCCCCGTGGCGGTCGCCCGTGTGCAGATCAGGCCTTTCGCAAAGATCGATTCCGGCGAGGTCTGGTGGTAATGACACATGGTGGCAAAGGCTTCGAGCGGTTGCGCGGCCAGGGTCATTTCATAGAGCGGTCGGGATGCGGAGCGCAGGCACAGGCGGTCGGCGGATACCGCGAACGAGCGTCGCAGGGGGCCTTCCTTCGCTTCCGAGCCTGCTGACGGTGGTAACGCACGCGAGACATTCACGGGAGCCAGGTGGTACTCACCGGAAATATCCCGCACGTGATCCTCGGGAAGCCGCAGCGGGTGGCGGTTATTGTCGCCAAAGCCGACGTCGACGAGAAACTCGCCTTCCGCAAGCGAGACGACCAGTGCCAGATGATCGAAGGGGGCGCCGAATTTTTCCGCCGCCGGCTGCCAGACCCGTGCCTCGATGCGGCGAACGTGAAATCCGAGATGATCGAGCAACGCCCGGAAAGCCTCGTTCAATTCGTAGCAGAATCCGCCGCGCCCCTGGACCACGACCTTGCGCAGCGCCTCGTCGGTACTCAACGGCCGCGTCGTCCCCGCCACCACATCGAGATTCTCGAAGGGGATTGTCCGCATATGTCGTGCCACCAAGTCGGCCATGCCGGGCAGACCGGGAAGCGGCCGGGCGGTCAGTCCGAGCCTCTTTAAGTAGGCGCCGAATAGGGCCTTCTCCATGACGGTCAGTGCCCACGCACGCCGAGCGCCGCGGCTGGCGGCGGCGACGCGGCTGTGAGCGGCCACCATGACGTGACGGTGAGACGAAGCGACAGTGATTCGAAGGCAGACGGACGAACGCACGACGTCATAGCAGACCCTCATCCAGGTTGTTTGTAGACGCACACTGGATCCGTGCTTTTTTACGCAAACGAATGTTGCGTAATCGAGAGGGCCGGATCGCATCCGGTCAAGTCGGATGCTTCTCGATCCTAGCAGTCCGCGCCAAGAAGAAGCAATAGTTGTATACGGGCGCACGCTTTGCATGAGGCGGGATCAGCCCGGACTTGGTCGTGGGATCCTCGTGGCCCTTGAAAAAAATTATTCCTGCGCTAGATTTCCGTCTGGCTTGGTAGGTCATGGAAACATCGCAGCTCTGGACCATGAAAAGCCATTTAACTACAGGAGATAGTTGGTTTAGCAATAGATTTCAAAGAGGAATTCAACATGTCAGCACTCGACACGATGACTCCTTTACTGTCGACGCCCTGGGTTGATGCCAGTGGCGAAACGCTCTCGGTCAGAGCCCTGCCTGACGATAGAATTGCCAGATACGCTCACAGGTCGACGCCGTCGCCGCTTCCGGCCGATCAACCCTTCAAGATGGCGGTCGCTCGGAGAATCGTCGGTTCGGTCCGGCCATCGTCGCGGTTATATCGCTCCTGTAGTCGATGTGGATCTGCTGCCATGCGCGTGAGTGAGCGGAAAACACATCGTCGGGTCGCCAGGACCTCGCGCATTGTCGCCGCTATCGTGCTGTATTCGGTCGCGATGCCGAGCATGGCATTGGGTCTGGTTAAAACACCGCCCCATCTCTGGGTTTCTGCTACGGCACTCAGCCTAACCCTGGTAACCGCCGCCATTCGACCAAAGGATTGAGATCAATCGCTCATTGGCAATGACAATCAGAGCGACAGCAGTTCCGCGACGGCAACTTGGGTGCAGGCCGTGGACATGATTTAACGTAATTGAATGCCTGCGACGCAGACGCGAACGCTGCGTGGCAGGCTTTATTTCCGATAATTCGAGTAATCGTATGATTTCCTCAGAAAGTACTGTCCATCGGATGATCGGAGCGGCAACGCGCTACCTCCGGGCTCGCTGGGCTCTGATGACCCTCTATGAGCGCTTCGAGCAGATCGTGGCGATTGCACTTAGCCTCATCATCGCAAGCTTGATCCTCATTGCCCTGGTTCAGCTATATGAGCGCGTCTTGCCGCTCGTGCTTGGAGGAGCTCTGGATCCACTTGATCACGAAGCCTTTCAGGCTCTGTTCGGATCAATCTTTACGGTTCTGATCGCCATGGAATTCAAGCATTCGATCGTCAAAGCGGCGATCAGGCGTGACAGCATCATCCAGGTTCGCACTGTAGTGCTGATCGCCTTGTTGGCAATGAGCCGCAAGTTCGTCATTCTCGATGCGAGCGTAACGCCTGCCGCCACCATCGCCGCCCTCGCCGCGGTGACTCTCGTACTGGGCGTAGTGTATTGGCTCCTAAAGGATCAAGATCAAAGCAAGTCCGAATGATCCGTGATCTGCGCTCGAACACAATTCGTAGGCCTTGAAAAAATAGCTGAGTGTTACCAAGTCCGACCCCTGTCTTACCGAGATCGGATGGCACCGGCGGTGTATCGTGCCTGCCGACGAACTCGTTCCCTTCGAACCCTCTTCGTCACTGCTCAGAACCCACGCATACGAGACGCCGGAAAAAGGCAGTGCCGCCGCTTTCATGGGGTCTTAGCTTTACGCCCCCCGTTCTCTCGTTTTTTCCGCTGTAAACCAAAAAAAATGACAGGCGTTTTTTATCGTATGAGCAGCATTCAAACGGTGCAGCCGGTGAGCGCGCCGGAATGCAATGTGGTTGAAAGTTTAGACACAAATTTGGAGGTTTATCCTATGAAGCAGATAGCGAAGCTCAGCGTCCTCGTATCGACGGCGGCGCTACTGTACGCAACTGAAGCAGTTTCGCCCACTCAGGCGGCATATGCATTTGAGCATCGACCCGCCGGGGTCGATGGTCGCGGACACATCTTGGACAGTCGTTACAACCACGGTCATTACTATCCCGCTGTCGGGGTCTCGGTGAAAGTCCTGCCTGAAGGGTATCGGCCCTACTTCTTCGGAAGCCATCCCTATTACTTCTACGGCGGCGTATGGTATGCGCCCGCCGGTGCGGGCTTTGCGGTAGTGAGACCGCCCTTTGGCGTCGTCGTGTCGGTGCTGCCGCCGTTTTATTCAACTGTGTGGATCGGCGGAGTTCCGTACTATTACGCAAACGATGTTTATTACACCTGGGATTCCGCCCAGAATGGGTATGTGGTGGTCGAACCGCCAGCGAACGCGGCTAACCCATCGCCGCCGCCAAGCACTCGTGAGGAATTGATCATTTACCCAAAGAATGGGCAAGGGGCGGCGCAACAGGCTGCAGACCGCTATGACTGTCACAGTTGGGCAAAGACGCAAACCGGCTTTGACCCCACGCAGGTGGCAGGAGGCGTCGCACCCGCCAGTGCTGCAAGCAGTCGAAGTGAATACGACCGCGCGATGAGTGCTTGTCTGACTGCACGAGGCTATGAGGTACGGTAAGCGCGGGAATAATGGCAAGCGCGTGAGGAGCGCGCGCTTGCCAAATGAGGGCCACCGCAAAACGGTTTTTGAATTATCGAAAGCGGTGCCCGCAGCACATCAAGTTTCGCCATCATTTTATCCCAAACAGCGGATTCGTCTGGACTCATTGCTTCACATTCGCCAACCGAAGGTTCCCAAGGCCCGCCCGCTCTACGCGAATTGACAGATTCTCTAAAGATTCGATAGAATTAGAAATATGAAATCTAAAGATGTTGTCGTGGGTCTAGCGGCGCTTGCCCAGGAATCCCGTCTGGCGCTGTTCAGACTGCTGGTCAAGCGGGGCCCGGAAGGGTTCACGCCCAGCCAGCTTGCCGACAAGCTCGACGTGCCGGGACCCACACTGTCTTTTCACCTGAAAGAGCTGCAGCGTGCCGGCCTCATCGCGGCGCGCCGCGAAGGGCGGTTTCTTTTTTACCGCCCGAACTTTTTCCGCATGAATGAGCTGATCGGATTTCTGACCGACAACTGTTGCGTTTTGACGGACAAAGACTGCGGCCCGGCGTGCGGTGTTACCGCGATCGATGCCGTCGCATCGAAGAGAAAACGGGCGTGAAGGGATTTCATCTGCACGTGAGCGCCCTAGATTTCGACGAAGCGAGGGCACACGGGGCGTCATATCGCGGTGAATACATGATTCCCGTGACGATCTATCACAATCCCGGCTGTGGCACTTCCCGGAACACCCTGGCGCTCATCCGCAACGCCGGAGTAGAGCCAACCGTCATCGAATATTTGAAGACGCCGCCCACGCGGGAGACGCTGCGATCTCTGCTCCAGCATATGCAAATGAAACCACGCGAGCTGCTGCGCGAGAAGGGCACGCCCTATACGGAGCTCGAGCTCGGCGAGCCGCATTGGACGGACGATCAGATCATAGAGATGATCTTGGCCCATCCGATCCTGATGAATCGGCCGGTGGTGGTGACACCCTGGGGCGCGAAACTCTGCCGGCCGTCCGAAGCCGTCTTGGATATCCTGCCGTTGCCGCAAGCAGGGCCCTTTGCCAAGGAGGACGGCGAACTCGTCATCGACTCCGAAGGCCGGCGTGTCGCCTCATGAAGATAAATGGACTGCGCGCCGGCCCGATCAGAATGCGCTCTTGGGTTATTACGACGACCCGCCGGATCGTCGCATCACCGACGATGACCTCCTGTATTTGGATTTCGGCCCGGTGTTCGAAGAGTGGGAAGCGGATTTCGGCAGGTCCTACGTGGTGGGCTCCGATCCCGTCAAACATCGGTTGGTGGCGGATTTGTGGACAGGATTTCAGAAGGGTCGAGAATTCTTCAATCAACACCCGGACATGACCGCGGGGGCGTTATACGACTATGTCGTCGATTTTGCCAAGTCAGCGGGTTGGGACTTCGGCGCCCCGACGGCAGCCCGGCGACAGGGTCAGGCCGCCGTTGTCGCCCTCGCAGACGGATGCGGCGGTACCTTGCCGGAAGAGCCCACGCAGTCATCGTGAGCGGAGGCGTGGCTATGCCGATGAAGGCACGCCACGCAGTCTGTGAGTGTTCAAATCAATTCTCCTTTAAAAGTGGCGCCTTGCAGCTTGCTCACTTCGGCAACGGGACTGCAAACAATTTGAATGGCAAACGCGGGTTTTTCTCCGGTTTCCCAGGTTCGATCAACTCGAGTTGGCCTTCACTCACCCAGGCGGTGGCTCCGACCCTCGCGACACCCGTAGGCGTGTCGTAGCCGTCCTGGAGCGTCACGATCTCGGCGGTGTCGCCATCGACGGTCATCGTGTCCAAACGTCCGCCACCCTCGATCAGGAGGAACACATTGGGGCGGAGCGGCCGAAGCGCATCGGTCTGCACCAATGCTCTCGAGGCCCTCAGCTTTGTGAGTTTTCCGGCTTTGGCATCTTTCACATCGATACGGTACAGATCCGCCGCGTCGATACGATTGAAGTACAGATTGCCATCGCTGCCGAAGGCGATGCCGTCGAGTCCGGTGCCGTCCGGCGCCGGCTGCAGGGAAGGGTCGGAGAACCACACTTCCAGTTGCGTACCGCCGGGGGGCAAACGCAGGATTTGCGGGGCATCGGAATTCGTGACGTAGGCGGCACCTGCAGCGTCGATCGCGATGTCGTTGCACAAGTTGTGTTCGCCAGGAAATGTGGCACGAAGCTTGCCGGCACCCGTCTTCAGATCGAATCCGATCAAGGCGGTGCCGCTCTCTGCGCCGGTGATTTTGACGCCGACACTCGACGGATCGTCCGAACATACCCATAGAGTGTTATGCGGCTCGTCGGCGAGTACCCCGAGAATCGATGCGCTGCCAAAGGCGGTCGGCTTGATCCATACCTGCGGCTTGCCATTCGGCCGGATCCGCACGATACCGCCTTCCGCTAAATTGCCCACGTAGAGAGTGCCGTCCCGAGTCGCGGAAATACTCTCGGGAAACGCCCGCTTGCTGGGCAGGGGAATCGATGTCGGCTCGGCAAACGTCCAGCTAGCGGCGAGAAGCAGAGCGAGCGCGGTGATGGATCGGGGATGGGCGATGAGGGCGCGGGTGCGCAGGGGCAAAGCATGCAGCATCTGTCGTGAGTCCGATTTATAGGAGTCCAGTCGCGGGCTGGTGGCACGAGTCAGGCGACTTGCAACGATTGCCTTGCGGCCTTTTAGATCGATGTGCATCGGTTACTCACTGCGCCGCGTGGCCCAACCCCCAGACATAGGCGGCGACCGCGGCGACATCGTCCTTCGAGAGGGGTGCCCCACCCAGCGGTGGCATGACGCCGGTGTAATTCCGCGGTCGAGATACACCGACCGTGATGATGTGGGTGATCGCCTCGAGGCTGCCGTCCGTCTGGACCCAGACCCCGTTGTTGAGAGCCGGTCCCACCGACGTTCCGCCGGCGTCCGAACCATGACAGCCGCTACAGGTTCCATTGCTCGCCGCGCCGTGAAAGATGCGGTCGCCGAGCGCCACTTGCTCGCGCGTCGCGCCGGGCGCGAGGGGCAGCGTGGCCGTGGCTCGCCCGGCATCCGCGTGGATGCCTTCGGGCGGCAGGGGTTGACCGGAGGAGTCGGTGACGGCCGCCGGCGTGGGCGCCGGCGCCACCTGCGCGTGGGCGGCGTCGCCCCGATAGGTGACGCGCCAGATGCGCCCGTGAACGTCATCGGAGATGTAAACCGCGCCGTCCGGTCCCAGCGCCAACCCGGTGGGCCGGAACGCAGCGCGACCCGGCTCTTCGTGGGCCCCGGCAAAGCCGTCGGCGAACACCACATAGGGAGCGGTGGTTTTGCCCGCGGCCATGGGTTGGAAGACGACGTTGTAGCCGCCCTGCGGCAGCGGGGCTCGGTTCCATGATCCGTGAAAGGCGATGAAGGCTCCGCCGCGATAGGGCTCGGGGAATTGCGCGCCGGTGTAGATCAGCAAATCATTGGGCGCCCAGTGTCCGGGAAATGCCGCGACCGGTGCCCGCTTCTGGGCGCAAACCCCGGCGGTCTTACCGCCGTCTCCGCCATACTCCGGCGCCAGCACCAACCGTTGCTGGTTCTGATCGTAATAGCATTCCGGCCAACCGTAATCGCCGCCTTGGTGAAGCTCGACCAACTCCTCCGCCGGTAGATTGGCCCCTTCCTCTACGGTGTAGAGCTTCGGCCAGTTCTGTGACAGCTGGTCCCGGCCGTGCTGGGTCGAGAACAGATTCCCGGCCGCATCGAACGCCAGTCCCTCGCCGTTGCGGATACCGGTGGCGAAGCGCTCGGCGGGCGAGAACACCTGGCCGGTACGGTTCGCGTCGTAGCGCCAGATGCCCGCCCGTGTCTCGAGTTCGGTACAGGGCTGCAGCCCAAGCACCTCCGGCATGCGGTTCTGCGACTGGCACGCATTGGTCGCCGAACCGGAATCGACATACAGGTTGCCCATGGCGTCGATCACGAACGGGTGCATGGGATGGTCGCCGGTGAGCGGCAAACCCGACACGATCACGTCGGGTTTACCGCTCGGCACGAGGTGACCCCGCTTAAGCGGATAGCGCACGATTTTATCGTTGAGTTCGGCATAAATGGCGTGCTTATAGAACGCAATGCCCGAGCCGCCGGCAGCCCCCTCGGCGGCACGCTCGCCGAAGCGCTTCACGACGTCGGCATGACCCTTACCCTTCGTATCTTTGAGCGCCAGCAGGAAACCGTCGGCCGGCGGCGTGTCGTTGTGAAAGTAACGACCACTCCAACTGTTGGCATAGATCGTCCCGTCCGGCGTCACCGTCAGATGACGCACATGCCCCAGATTGTCGGCGAAGATCGTCGCGCAGAAGCCGGGTGAGAGGGTGATGCCGGTGTCTACGGTGGGGCAGGGGGCGGTCGTGCCGCTGGATGCTTCGGCAGGCTCAGGCGCAAGCGCAGCCGAGGCCGTCGCCGCGACCGTGAGCAGCGCGGCGCATGCCGACATGACTAAAGCGTGGGCGGGAGAGGTTGGCTGGAGCCTCATAGTTCGATACATCCTACCGGTGAGCACGAGACCGGGAACTATACCCCAATGATCGCGCCCGGCCGCATGCGGCGGTGTCGGCATATGCCTACCCAAAGACGATACGTCGCCTTAGACTCAAAGCCCAAGTCGCAGGAGCGCATCCATGACATTGAAGATCTCGGGACTGTCCAAGACCTACCCCAATGGGGTGCATGCCCTCAAGAACCTGTCACTGACCATCGGCAACAACATGTTCGGACTGCTCGGTCCGAACGGCGCCGGCAAGAGTTCGTTGATGCGCACGATCGCGACGCTGCAGGATCCTGACTCCGGCAGCATCGATCTGGACGGCATCAACGTCCTCACCCAAAAGAACGAGGTACGCAAGGTACTCGGATATCTGCCGCAGGAGTTCGGCGTTTACCCGAAGCTGTCGGCGCTCGACATGTTGAATCATCTCGCGGTGTTGAAGGGCATCACTGCGGCCGGTCAGCGCAAGGAAATCGTCGAGGCGCTCCTCAATCAGACCAATCTGTGGGATGCGCGCAAGAAGGCGCTGTCCACGTATTCCGGCGGCATGAAACAGCGCTTCGGCATCGCCCAGGCGTTGCTGGCAGATCCGCGTCTGATCATCGTCGACGAACCGACCGCCGGTCTCGATCCGGCCGAGCGCAATCGATTCCTGAATCTCTTATCGTCGATCGGACGCGACGTCACGGTCATTCTCTCCACCCACATCGTCGAGGACGTCCGTGAGCTGTGCCCGCGGATGGCCATCATTGCGGGCGGGCAGGTGCTGCTCGAAGGGGCACCCGAGGACTCGCTGCGGGCGTTGGATGGTCAGATCTGGTCGCGTATCGTCGCCTCCGACGAGGAGTTGCGTGCACTCGAATCGACGTTGACCATCGTGAGCACGCACTTGATCGGCGGGCAGCATGAGATTCGCGTGTTCGCGCCGAGTTCGCCGGGAGCCGGCTTCAAGCCCGTGCCGTCGGGACTCGAGGACGTCTACTTCCTCAATCTCTCGCGTCACACGCGGCACTAGGCGCGCGCGGAGGGAGTTCTCATGGCTCTTTTCATGGAGTTTTTCCGCTTCGAGCTGCGGCTACGCGCCAAGAGCGTCTCCACCTATGTCTATTTCGCGATGTGGTTGGCGTTCGCGTTCTTTTGCGTTGCGTCCGAGAGTTTTGGGCCGATCGGCAGCAGCAACGGCAAGGTGCTGTTGAATGGTGCCTATGCCAATACCTACAACGACGTGTTCTGCTGTCTGTTCGGTGTCATCGTGATCGCCGCCATTTTCGGGACATCGATCCTGCGCGACTTCCAGCGCGACACGTACCAGATCCTGTTCACCAAGCCCATCTCCAAGTTCGCCTATCTCGGCGGACGCTGGGCCGGGTCGTTCGTGACCACGGTATTCGCCTTCTCTGGATTGCCGGTCGGAGCTTTCCTCGGGACATTGGCACCCTGGGCGGACCATGCCCGCATCGGGCCGAATCATCTGTGGTCATACCTGCAGCCTTTTCTGACCGTCGTGGTGGTGCAGATTTTCTTTCTCGGTAGTCTGTACTTCGCGGTGGCGGCGCTGACGCGTCGGATTTTCATCGTCTACCTGCAGGGCGTCGCCCTGTTCATGCTGTACCTGATCGGGATCACCGCGTTCTTCGGCACCCGCTCGCTCGAGCATTTCTGGAGCGGCATCCTCGACCCGGTCGGGATCATGCTCGTCAATGCCGTGACTCGCTATTGGAGCGTGCTCGAGAAAAACACGCTCATGTTGCCGCTGGATTTCTCCGGTTACTCTCCGGGCGTATTTCTTTATAACCGGATCCTTTGGCTGACCGTGGGGGTCGCATCGCTGCTCGCGGTGTGGGCGCTGTTCCCCATGTCGGTCGAAGCCTTGACGCTGCGCTCGCAGGGTAAGCGCGCCGCGAAGGCGCGCGAACACGACGATGATTCGCGGCCGCGCGTACGGTCGTTGGTCACCACCCGCCTGCCCGCGGTGAACCGGGTGTTCGGCGTCGGTACCAGCCTCGCGCAGTATGGCAGTTTGACGCGATTGCGCATTCGCACCCTGGTGCGCGAGATCCCGTTTTGGGCCATCGTCGGGTTGCTCGTCGTCTTCGCGATCAACAACGGCTACTTCGCCGGCCGGATGGGCGGCCAAAACGTCTGGCCCGTGACGTATTTGATGGTGCAGGCGGTGGAGGGTGGCGCGACACTGTTCTTCTATATCGTGGCGGGGCTGTATGCAGCGGAATTCATCTGGCGCGAGCGGGACACGCGTTTCGACGGCATCCACGACGCCCTCCCCATGGCGGAGACCACGGATTGGCTCTCCAAACTCACGGCGATTGCGTTCGTCGAATTGATGTTACTCACCGTGACCATGCTTGTGGGCATGGGCATGCAGACCCTGGCCGGGTACTACCATTACGAGGTTTACGAATATGTAGAAGAGCTGTACTTCGTGGTGTTCCCCCAGGTGCTGGCGTTCGCCATGTACGCGATGTTCGTGCAGACCATGGTCTCGAACAAATTCGTAGGACACGGCATCGTGATCGGCACATTCGTGCTGCAAATCGTGCTGTTCAACTTCGGCTGGGAGAACACGCTGTATCTTCCGGGTGCCGTTCCCGCTTATCAGTACTCGGACATGAACCGCTACGGGCATTTCGTGGCGCCGATCACGTGGGCGATCGTCTACTGGTTTGCGATCTTCGCGCTGCTCGGCGTCATCTCCATCGCACTGGCGCGACGTGGTACCGAAGAGGGCCTTCGTGCGCGGGCGCGCCTGGCGCTCGGACGGGCACCGTCGCTTGCCGTGATCGCGGGGGCGTTCGCCGCCGTGGCCGCCGGTGCCGGTGGCTGGTTCTTCTACAACACGCACGTGCTCAATGAATACCTGAACTCGAACGATCGACGCCATCTCGCCGCGGACTACGAACGAAAGTTCAAGCAATACGAGTCGCTGCCGCAACCGAAAGTCACCGCCGTCGACGCGAACATCGACATCGATCCCGCGCACCGCTCGTTTACGGGCAGCGGTCACTACACCTTGCAGAACAAGACCGACGTACCCATCCCGCAAATTCACATCACCGATGTCCGCCAAGCGGTGACCCACGTGAGTTTCGACCGGCCGTTTCACGTCGTGAGCCGCGCAGCTCGCGATGTGTACACAATTTATGCACTCGATACGCCGCTCGCACCGGGTGAGGCATTGACCATGACATTCGACTTAGGTCATGAGTCCCGCGGGTTTCGCGACGGCAATGAACTGGCGCAGTTCGCCTACAACGGCACCTTCTTCGATGTCGAATTCTTTCCGCAGATCGGCTACAGCCGGGACGTGGAACTCGACGATCCACGGCGTCGGCGCGAGGAACACTTGGGCCCGCTCGAGGACATGCCGCCACGCGGGGACCCCGTCGGCTCGCGCCAGAACCTGTTCACGGGCAACTCGGATTGGATCACGTTCCACACGGTCGTCAGCACGAGCGTCGATCAAATTGCGCTCGCACCAGGATATCTGCAACGCGAGTGGCGCAAGGACGGCAGGCATTATTACGAGTACAGCATGGGGTCGACGCATATCCAGGACTTCTTCGCCTATTTGTCGGGGCGCTATGCGCAGCGCCGCGAGGTGTATGCCGGGGTGAATGGTCCGGTGAACCTCGAGGTTTACTATGATCCGGCGCACCCGTATGACGTCGACGACATGCTCGCGAGTTCGCGCGCGGGTCTTCACTATTTCGAAGCCAATTTCAGTCCCTACCAGTACACGCAATACCGGATCTTGGAGTACCCGCGCTACCGCCAATTCGCACAATCCTTCCCGAACACCGTGCCGTTCTCCGAAGCGATCGGGTTCATCACAAGGATGGAGAAACCCACGGATGTGGATCTCAGTTACTTCGTGACCGCTCATGAACTCGGTCATCAATGGTGGGGTCATCAATTGATCGGCGGGCGGGTGCAGGGTTCGAACATGATGTCCGAGACGCTGGCGCAGTACTCAGCGTACATGGTCATGCAGGAAAAGTACGGCAAGGATTACATGCACCGGGTGCTACGGCATTTCTTGGATGCGTACCTGCGCGGCCGCTCGGGCGAGGTGCGACACGAGCGGCCGCTGGCGTTGGTCGAGCGCGAGCCCTACGTTTGGTACGACAAGGGCGGACAGATCATGTACACGCTCGCCGACTATATCGGCGAGGACAAGGTCAATCTCGCCTTGCATAACTTCTTGATGCAGTACCGCTACGCGAATGCGGTCAATCAAGCCGATGCCGCCGACGATACGCGCGGCGGCGCGGCTGTCGACCGACCCTATCCGGACACGCGGGACTTGATCGCGGCATTGCGCGCGCAGACCCCGTCCGAGTTTCAGTACCTGATCGACGATGGCTTCGACCGCATCGTGCTGTATGACGACAAGGCGCTCTCCGCGACGTCACGGCGCACGTCGGACGGCAAGTACGCGGTGACTCTCGAGGTCCAAGCGCGCAAGTCGCAAGTCGATGCGGATGGCAACGAGACGCGCATGCCGCTCGCCGACTACATCGAGGTCGGGGTATTCAGCGGCAAGAAGGATGAAGAGAAGCCGCTGCACGTCGAACGCCTCAAGATGACGCAGGAGCGGCAGACCTTCACGTTCACCGTCGATGAGAAGCCGACGCGCGCCGGCATCGACCCTTACAACAAGCTGATCGACCGGATTGCGGACGACAACATGATCGATATCACGAATCTGTAGGGGACTTAAGGTCGGGAGCACGCCGCGCGGTAGTTGCAAACTCCGCCGTCACGTCGGCTCGGACCTTGGCGGCATCCTCTTAGCCTAACCCCTTACAGCAGTCGCGGCCCGCAACCGTCTGCCGCTAACTCATCCCCCGGGTTGCGCAACGGACAGGTGTTCAGCGACAGACAGCCGCACCCGATACAGTCGCTCAAGTTTCCGCGCAGGCGTGTCAGCTTGTCGATGCGCTCGTCCAACAGCACGCGCCAGACACTCGACAGGGTTTTCCAGTCTCTCGCCGTCGGCGTGCGTCCCCATGGTAGTGTCCCCAATGCCTCGCGAATCGCCGCCAGCGGAATGCCCAGCCGCTGCGCTACTTTGATGACGGCAACACGGCGCAACACCTCGCGCGGATAGCGGCGCTGATTGCCGCCGGTCCGCGCGCTGCGGATCAGCGCCTGTTTTTCATAAAAGTGAATTGCCGATACCGCGAGCCCGCTACGCGCGGCGACTTCGCCCACCGACAATACCGCCGGCAGCGATGACTCGCCGTGCCCCGACCGCTTTGCGCGCACTGAGTTGGCTGATCGCGTCGAGTGAGCTGCACGTGTCGGCGCCTCAGCGCTATGCAACGAGTGCGTGGCACGCGCCGACGCCTTCGTTCGCTGATTCTTATGCTCGGGGTCCATGCAGAATTTCCTTGACCTCAACATAGGTTGAGGTTGTACCGTGATTGCTCGATTACTGCAATCTGGATTTACGGGTCATGGACACCATCGACATTCGCGCCGCCTCCTTGTCCGAGTCGGGCATGACCGGGCGCTTCCTGCTGCTCTGTACTGGCATCTGGCTGCATTGCACCGACTCGCTGTTGACCGCCACGATCGCCCCTGCGATCGTCGCCGATCTGCACGGTATCGCGTATATCAACTGGACGATTTCGCTGTATGAAGTCGGCGCCATCATCGCCGGCGC
>Ga0116227_10001628_pt1 | contig 50555 bp, 32 predicted proteins | sample S1TSphgellanicum_FD_89693 | JGI IMG/M metagenome (GOLD analysis project Ga0116227, IMG submission 89693) | Host-associated microbial communities from peat moss isolated from Minnesota, USA - S1T2_Fb - Sphagnum magellanicum MG | ecosystem: Host-associated > Plants > Peat moss > Unclassified...
TGATTACTAGTTGATGCATAATTCCCTTGTTGCAGCTTTCCATTTCGTGCATCATGCTCCCTTTGATAACAGTTTTTCGCCATGTGCCCAGATTTCCCATAGTAGTAACAATTTGAGTCGTTATTTGTTTGTTGACCTCGATGACTTCCACCACAACCACCACAACCTCCACGACTTCCTCAACTTCCTCTTTTTCCAAAGTTTCCTCGTCCACCTCCATGAACTTGACCTTCATGTTGATGATGTCCACCATGCAAACTTCCGTGTCAACTTCAAAATGAAGTTTTACCACCTCTACCTTTACCTCTATTAGTATTTGAGTAGAAAGCACTTTCTTGTGATCCTTGATTGGATGAAGTACCAATAATTCTCATCTCTTCACTTATAAGTAGTGTTATTACGTCTTGAAAATTGGGAAATGTTTTTCGAACTACAATTGAAGTACGAAATTGGTTATAGTCTTTTCTAAGTTCATTCAAGGTGACGGCCACTAAATTTTCATCATCTACAGGGGCTCCTATAGATGCAAGAGCATCTACAAGGTTTTTCACCTTTGTAGAATAGTCACTGATGTTCATCTTGTTTTTCTGTAGATTATGCAACTCTTGCTTTAGTTGCATTTTACGAGCTTGGGTATTGGTGTTATACATCTTCACCAATGTAACCCAAGCTTGCTTAAGTGATTTTAAATCTTGAATATGCACAATCATGGAATCGAACACTCATAGAAAGCTAATACAAAATTTTCCTTGTTTTTTCATGCCAAGTTTTATTGGCTTGAATTTGTTGTTGTGTGGGGTTTTCTGGGAGAGGAGGTTCTTTCTCATCGCCAGTTATGAATTCCCAGTAGCCTTTCCCCATCAAGAAATTCATAATCCTAAATTTCCACACTTAGAAATTGTTCTTGTCTAGTTTCTTAATTGCAATTGAGAAAGACTATCCGCCATCTCTCAAGGCAACACTCAATGTCTTCTTGGGGTTTCACAAATGATTTTAATTCCTTCCTTGGGTTTCTAGAATTAGGATTAGGGTTTTCCTTCTTTAGGTTTATAAGATTAAGGTTAGGGTTGAACAAGATGGACCTTGCATACGTATGTATGTTTTGAATATTATACGAAATTCTATACTATACATAGGTTTTACGTATATGTACGTATTTCGTATAATATTTTGTATGGTATTAAGTACATGATTACATACCACACTTTTGTATGAAGGTCTTGATAATGTATTTGCGCTTCCCAATCTTCAAACTCCTTCCTTCAAGTTCTCCCAAGTTGGATTTGCTCCACTTCAAAAAATTGTTTTGATGTCTTCTCAACAAACTTTCGTCAAAACAACTTTGCAAAGCTACACCACTCACATATGACCTTGGATCGATCTCAAATTTTGGTGAAACATGAACAACTATGTCTACTACCTTCTCTCAAAATTTTAGCTTATTTAACTTCATAAAATGAAAGATCTTGTTACTTCCTTGAAGTCGCCTCAAATTGGGACCTAAACACAAAATGATTTACAACTTGCTCTCAGCAACTCCAAACTCCTTGAGATTTTGAGAAACACATTAGATATATATCTTCTATATTTGTTCAAAATTTGAGCTCTATTGATGATGACCACAAAGAGTTATCACTTTCAAAAAAAAATTGATTTCAAAACTGAAATTGAAACTTTAAATGCTTGGATCTCTTTCAATAAAGATCCAAATGACATGAAATTTCTCTCACATATATATTCCTTTATGATTTATATGATCCCAAAGCTACAAATTCAAAAAAGCTCAAACAAAGGAGATATGACCAAAAAACCAGATATGGCACAGAGTCTTCAAAAGCTCATAACTCTCACAAAACATATCCTTTTCTTTTGAAAATTTGAGAATAGAAGCATCTTATAGTCTTCTATAATTTCTCCAAGTTTCACTTCAAGATCTTTTCACAGTAGATTTAGATCTAGATTTAAAGATCTGACTTCCACAACCTTGATATGTTGATCTCCTCTCACCTCTTTTCTTTTCTTTTCTTTCTCTTCACATTCTTTCCTTTCCCCGTTACTCTTTTTCACTTGACAAACTCCTATGATATTACTAGAGACTCTTAAACTCTAATTTTAAAGACTTTCTAGCTCTAGATCTTTTTCAACTTTCTCATTCAACAACCTAAGCTCTGATACCATGTTTTTATCTAATTTTTAGTTCAACTTTCTTGTCTAATTTGAGCTTAAGGGGGAGTGTTGAGAATTCAAGCTCAACTAGTTAGGTTTCATTAGTTACTGGAATAGGAAAGTAACTAGGTTACTTTCATAAGGTTGAATTACTTTTTTTACTTATATTAGTTTGGTTATTTGTGGTTTGGTTTTTTAGTTAAATACCTTAGTGTTGATAGTTTGGCTCTCTTTTCTTCATTACACAAGTTTGTGTATTTCATGTGACAAGAACCTTGAAGAGTTCTTGATGTTATGTTTTTTGTCGTGAGTATCATGTTATAGTTTCCTTTCAATAAATATTTATGTTTACACTTGAGTAAATCTCCTATTTGTTAACATGGTATCAGAGCTTAGGTTGTTGAATGAGAAAGTTGAAAAAGATCTAGAAATTAGACAAGAATTAATTAGACAACCCATTCATAAAATATCTAAATCGCACATGTGTGAATGGGCACTACAAAGGAATCTTTGCAAGCACCAAACATTATTACTTTCATGGTCACCAATGTTACATAAAAGGATGTCATTCACTATTGTGGAACATGGTTCGAATCTAATCATGTAGGTTTGGTAACCATGTTTGTGGACCCTAAATATATTTTAGATGATTTATATTCTAAAGATGATGGTAAAGCTTATGGTGACAAAAGGGTCATCAACATTGGTTTGATCAAAACCATGGAAGAGGTTGTGCTTCCTATAAACAAGGTCATGGCTTTTGATGAGCTAGAAAGTTCAAATGTTTTTTTGGAAAGAACAATATCTCATTTACATCACATAATGTAAAAAATTGTTGAATAATGAACACAAGGAAAGATCGCATTTTGTGACCATGCCACCTCAATCATGAAAGTTGTCGCATTAGAAATTTGGAATATTCACCTCAGAAAAGTGAATGAATCATTGCATTTGGGAATGTTGTTACATTGTGAACGAGGGTTTAAGGTATTTGGTTAATAGGTTAAAGGATTGGCACAAAACATTGCTCACAGACACAAATGTTCATAAGAGAAGATCTTGTGAATAAATATTCATTTTAGCATCCAATAGGCATCACATCGATGTGTTTATTATTTGTTTGATCCTTTTATACCAAAGGTTTATAATATTATTGTGTATCAAATGTTAACAATATTATTGTGCTTGACAATCCATTGTTTGGGCCTCGTCATGTGTTTTATGTTAATTTCAACCTCATAATGTTAAACAAAAATCTAGTTAATGTAGAATATACAAATGTGAACCCATTGTTGTTCAAATATGATTACTAAGACAACATAAACAATACCCAATAATTTAAAGCATGGTAGAAAAAAAGAAGGATTTAAATTAAATTTTAGATGACACAATGTAGGTGTTGTTGTTGGGAACTTATATGTAGGTATTATTGCAATTAGTTCATAAGGTGGGTTAAGTTTCATCATTCATGAATAAAGGGCATTTTTTTTCCACTATGTATTTTTATTATCATAATGGTTTACTAATAATCAGTTTTAATACATTAGTATGGTAAAATTAATACTATTGAAGAGAAAAATTATAATAGTATCATTATTTACTATTATTCATTATAATTAAGTCAACATAGTTACTAATAATATTATTTTAATAAAAATCAGTATTAACAAATGGATAAACATTTTTTAAAATAATATTATACTATTAAATAAAATGTTAATAAGTGTAATAGTGTTTCATATTATTATTAATTAGTAATATTCAATAAAATTATTACCAAAATTAATTTGTGGTAATCAATAACTTAGTATATTATTATGTTTGGATATTACAAATAATATAATATTTGAAAGGGCATATGCAGGTAGTTGGAACATAAACAACTAGATGTATACTTCCCAAGATTGCATTGTGCAATGTGCATGTATTTTTCATTTTGTGAAGATGGACCTATTTCCATACTTTGATTATTAAAAATGTAAAAAAATAAATCAAATGAAATATCCACAAGAAAAATTGAAAGGTACTACAAATCATTACACATTACTCATTCATATGGGTGTAAGCAAAAAAATCATGTTAAAGCATGGTTGGGGTACCCTTTTGGAACACCAAGGACACATTCATAAGACATTCAAATTCATGATTTTCTTCACTTTTCCTATGACATGTTTTAAATTTCCCTTTTTTTTTCATGTCAAATGAAATAATTTTGTTTCAAATTTTATATAAGCATTTAAAATATTTATTTTTTCAATTATTATAATAAGAATAGTAAAATTTATCCAATGTGGGCCATGTTTTATCAATGGCCCAAAATTTTCGCAAATTTCACTTTTTGAAACTTTTTACATTGTAATAGGGCACATTTTTTTATCACATTCTTACACTTTATGTACGTTAGTACCTAAGGTGTTTGTGGTAAAAATCTTGGGCCAAAAAAATTTGTTTAGATTTTCCTTATGAGTCTTTGAATTTTTTTTTCTCAAGAAACAAAGTCCTGGATTTCTTTCTAGGACTTGGTAACAATCTTGAAACTTGTTCAAATTTGACAACCTATGCATAAAATAGTACCTTAGTAATGTATCTATCCATGAAGAAAATCAAACTTTCAATATGAATGTGTCATTAAGTTACAACATGTTTTAAATGAAGGGGTTTATTGGATATAAGACATAGTCCTTTTTGGTACCTTGACCATGCTTTATTTGATAACATATAATAAATGTTTATTTCATTATTTTTCATCTAATGAATGGTTGACACATGTCACTACCTATTCCATGTAACCTAAATAAGTAGGCCACCTAGCCTAGGTGGGCTAAATGACACATGGGTTGCAAGTGTGATAACTTGAACCCTTCACCTCCTTGAAGAAGATTCAAGCCTTTAACCCTTGCACTACCAATCAACATAAATGACATAGATTGTCATCCTTTGATTATGAATAGTTTTTTCGATACCCTATTCAAATTATTTAGTGTAGATTTGTTATTACTATGTAAAATCTAATTTTAAATTTATGATTGAATATAATTTTAAGGATTAAAAATAATTTAAGACTTAATCATTTCATGTTATAAATTATTTGCAATCCTTAAAACTTCACCCTAAAGCATAATTATAAAGCTTAAACCTTAAAATGTAAAACCTAAAAGTTACAACTTACAATTTAACATTAAAATTTAGCCTTAAAACCTAAAACCTAAAGCCTAATCCTAAAGCCTAAACCTAAAACCTAAATGTCATTGACCCTAAAACTTAAATTTTAAACCTAAACCCAAAACCTTAAAATTAAAATCTTAAACCTAACCCTAAAACTTAAAACTAAACCTAAAACTAAAAACCTAAATTTAAAACCTAAAACATACAACTTAACATTAAACCATAACCTTAAAGTTTAAAGCCTAGCCTTAAAACCTAAACTCTAAACCCAAAACCTTAAAAACAAAATTGTAAAATTAAAACTTTAAACCTAAACCTTCAATCTAAACTTCAAATTAAAATTTTTAAAACCTAAACCTAAAGCCTAAATATAAACCCTAAAATTGAAAGCCTAACCTTAAACTTAAACCTTCCACCTAAACCCCAAATTGTAAACTCTAAACTTAATTATTTAAAACCTAAACCCCATAAACATTTCAAAAAGATATGCAATACTTGCAGGGCTTGCTGAAAAAATTATCCATTGGTTGAAGCCCCCATAATTGAATCCCCATTCAAAAATGCAATACCAGCATCCATCATATTAAAATTTTGAATGCGTGTAACACATACATGTTTATATGATTGTTATGCAAGTATTACAAAGGGGGAGGAAAAATCGACCACATGTGTGCTTGGAGCCCTTATGGGGGTATTGCAATTAAGGGAAAAAAATGTAATATGTGTTTTGCCAATGATATGTAAGTATCGCATACATTATATTTATCAAATGATAAACAAATTAGAAAAATGGGTATTGCATCTTTGGCATTAATGGGGTTTTGGTCTTTATGGACATATTATAGGTTCATTTTTTAAAACATGTATATTAAGGTTCAAACATTACAATATTGCATAAAAAAACAAGGTGATTCGAAAATGATTTTTTGATATCGCTTATGAAACATTACATTAAAAAATGCAATTTTTTTTAATGGAGGATCTAAAATGTAAAATGTAATAATCCACATCAAATTGTATAAAAATGTTCAAAAAGTTACAAAAATGCATGTTTACATTCAAAAGCTATTCAATGATTGCATTATTAAAACCATGAGCTTGGTGATAATTTTCGACCGTTTTTTCCACCCGTGTTATGTGATGGTGGGTGTACATTTGGTGATGCTTTATAATGAAACAAACTGCATCAAACACAAAGTGATCCTTCATAGTTCCAAGCAACCTAAATCAAAATTTACACATTTTGTAAAAACTAATTTCAAACTCAAATTGAACAATTGGACTTAAAATAATGGAAGGGTTTAAAGATAGATGCCATCTATGAATGCTTTTTGACACATGGAAATCAAGGATTGTTTGTATCTCCTCAAGTCGAATGGATTTGTTGAATTCTTATTCCCACATATGATAACTTGCACTAAAGGATGGTGTCACCAAATCTTTCATTCTTCTCAATTCGTTAGAATGCATCTCAAAGCATGTATCCCATGCCCCAATTAAAAATTTATAAAATTTTCAATAGGATTTTTGAAGTGAATTTGACCAAAGATAGTTTAGGGACCTTTTCATGCCCTTGTGATGTTTCTTATACACAATCCCATTCCAATGCGTGCATGAGTAATTACCTTTTGTTCATTCTTTCACAAAATCAATTGGGCATCACTCAGGATGCAAACATTCATTATTGAGTGAGTATGATGTTGAGGCCCCCCTTCACTAATTGAAAGGCTTTTGGGATTGCTTGTTTTAGCAATGAGCTCATGCACTTTCTCTAGTGTGTAGCTAGTATTCACTTTGCAACATATGATTCCTTGCATTTTCCAACTTTGCAAGATTATTTCGAACCCTTTTTGACCCCTTCGACACCCTTCCTTGTAATTTGAAAAAAGGGAAAGCCCTCCAAAAATATTGCATTAAGAGGTTGTTGGAAGGACTTTTCAACTTCACGATCCTGGTTGTTGGCTAATTCGTCAACTGCATCATCTTCAAGATTTGGAATCACACCACTAGGGGCATCTTCCCAAGGATACAGGTTTCAAGGTGCCCCTTCATGTTCTCTGTGTTTGCACCGTGCTATAAAAAGAAGAGCACTGAGGGGGTACGTAAGCATTTAGGTTTGAAATTGAAGGGCAAGATGAGGAGGTAGGGAAAGGAAAATAAAAATTCTCTAGTCTAAGTTCATCCAAAATTGGCCTGAATGGCCTCATCCCCCAACTGGTGCAGAGGTGAGTGCTGAAGTTGCATGCAACATTTTTTAGTTGCATAAGACAAGTTGCAAAAGACAAACTTTCTAGTAGTCGTAAAAGACTAATCTAATTCTTTGAAGACAGTTAATAAGTGGTGAGACATATGGGTTTCATGAGAGAACATGTCCTTTGAAGGATATTGTTGGAGCATTAAGTTGTGTGTCCTGGCCACAAGCACAATTCCTATTAGCTACTGACCTGAACTGACTGAATCTGGCTATTCACTGAGATTAGTAGGTACTAGCAATCATAATCCTGAAAGAGGTCAGACTGGCACCAGACAACCCCCAGTCTCTAACTTATCTGCAATATTTAAATTCCTTCTTGGTGGTCATCAAGCAGAGCAATGTGTTTGTTTTCAACCCCCAGACAGGGTTATAGTATTGGTGGATTAATATAGAGAGGGTGTTGAATAGGCTTGTGAGTAGTAGGTGTGAAGAAAAACTGTTGTGCCCAATGAAATTGCTGGATTTTGATGGTCTGAATTGTTGTGTATAGTTATCTTGGGTGAAGTAATAGTTCAATGTGCAATCACTACTATTTACAGACAAGTTTCTTGCACATTACTTGTTTAATTTTGAATACTTTTGTAGTATATTCCTTATTGAATAAGAACAATTTGCATTGAAAAGCTTGATGTATTAAGGAGCCCTGGACATATATACCCCTTCCTAAAAACACTGTACCTATTGTTCTTTGCATTAATTAGATGAGGTGCCTCCTGAGTTCAATTTTTGGTTTTTGCAATGAGCCAATTTGATTGCCTCAACTCTCAAAAAAAAAAGAAACTATGATGGGTTCCCAGAAGTAGAAGGTCCTATTTTTAAGTATAAAGTTCACCCCCTTTGACCCAGCATTCACACTAGACGTGAAGTCAGTGTTAAATGAAAATCTAGGTGGCATCCTAGGTGGCACCCAATCTTCAATGGGTGATAGCTTAATGTTAAGTGAATGTTAGCTTAACATAAAATGTTCATGGTAAGCAAATGTAAGTCCTAAATGACTAGCATGTTGTTAGGGGGACTCAACACTAGAGTCATGAACACCAAGTGTGGAATGCACCTTTAATGTATTAAGAAGCCATGTGAGTGGAAAAAACTTGCTAACCTATTTTGATGGAGCATTAGATTTGCAAGAACTTTACTGTATCTATTTAGAAGTGGAAAGATTGAGTGAAGTCAAGAGAGCTACTTCTGTGAGAAATCAAGGTCCTTTGTATTTTAAGATTTAGGCACTAGATGTTGGGTGAACACATACAAGGAAGGAGTTGTTGTTGTTGTTTCATGAATACACTTCATACGTTTTTTTCTCTCTCTATATACCCCCAGGGGGTTCCAGCCTGCAACCCGCCTAACATTCGTTTAGGGTTTAGGGTTGATGGCTTTTAGGAACGACCCATTCGATCTCTGATGTGGGTTTGTGGATGTGTGTGTGTATTTTTTTTTTGGTGTTGGAGCAGCAAGGAAAGGAGATGATGGCAGGAGGAGTCTGTGAAAGAGTAGCTGCAATCTCTTTGATAGCAGTCTTGTTGCAGCTAGCAGGGATCACACTCTTCGTGTTAGGATTCTTCCCTGTCAAACCTGCACTAATGGGCATCAGGTATGTATATATTTATGTATGTATGTATGTGCAGCTGTTGCATTTTTTCCAATTTCGGGTTTTGTAGTTTGGGGTTTGCAGCTGTTCCATTTTTTTTTGGTTTGTAGTTTTGGTTGTTGCTGCAGCTATTGTATTTATCCAATTTTGTGTTTGGAGTTTGGGCTTCAAGTAAGGGTTTAGGGTTTAGGGTTGATGACTTTTGGGAGTAGAATGCAGGGTTTTCTCTTTGTTTCTTTTTCTTTGCCATTTATGGTGTTAAGATGGTGTCATTTATGGTGTTGAGATCAAGATGGCATTTGTGCAATTTTTTTTTCCTCTGTTTCAAGAGCTTCATTGCACGGTTGAAAATTGCAGTGGCATTGAGAGTGTAAAACCAGTCTGCAATTATGAGGAAGAAACTACTCACAAGGGAGCATCTTATCAGGTCATCTCCACTTTTTCTGGCCTCCTGTGTGCATGAAAACACTCACTACAAAAGACCACATTTGCCTCTCTCTTTATTCAATGAGAAACATTGAATTGACATATAACCCTAAAATCAGATGCTACTCTCAGTCTAGAGAACGACAAGGAGATATATATATATATTTATGTACATTTCTCTCCATTTATTTGTTGATGTTTGAGAAAGTGGGGAAAAAAAACAGAAAAAAAACTGAGAGAAATTGAATGTGTCAAAGATTGTCAATGATTTCATAGATTCAGTGCCTTTCAGGTGGTTTTCTTTTTCTTTTTCTGATAATTACTTGTCATCTTTGTTTCTCTGTGGGTTTTTTCAGGAAGTTTCTGGCATAACTCCACAATATGATCGGCTCATCATCATGGTTTCTTTTCTATGTTTGAACTTTCATCTTTGATTAATTATTATGCCTTCAAAACATTTATTTGGTTCAGGATTGTACATTTGGAAAACCGCTTCTCTGTCAATTTGGAATTTCTTTTGCGACTGTCAAGAATCAGAGCATTGAGGCATATCATCAGTTAGTTTCTTCTGTGACCTATTTCCTTCATGGAAAAGCCTTGCAAGAAGTGCTGAAACTGTTGACCCTGTTCATCATATTGATTCATCATTTGTGTGATGAGGGTCAAGGGTGTTGGGCCAGAGTTGGCAGTGTGTATCTGTGTCAGGAATGGGCCAAAGAAAGCATCAGATTGGTGGGGGTTTTTAAGATGATTGTAGGCTTAGAACAACCCAGTATTCAATCTCTGCAACTGAAATCAAAGTCTTACCACCGCTTTTTTATTTGTGGAATCGAAAACAGGTTGTGGATGGTTTGCCAGCAGAGTTTGTGTTGGGTCGTGGTGGTCAACTACCACCAACTGAAATGCTCATGGCTATGCCATATACGCAAAAGCTGTTAACTTCAGGAAGGGCATTGGGCTTTCATGCAAAAGCAGCACCCCCCACAGTAACCATGCCTCGCCTCAAGGTGTGTAAATGAACCTAAATCCTAAACCAGTGATGGTGCAGTCATCTTGATAAACAAAAATTTATTCATGCATCATTTTTTTGCTTTTGCTTTTGCTTTTGTAGAAGCAAATGGGAAATGTGTCCTGAAGAGTCACCTCTCAGAATATCAAAATATCCTGTGTATGCTTCTTTCTCAAGTGATTCTCAAAAACAAAACCCTAAACCCTAAACCCAAAGAAATAAGATGTTTCAGTTTGTGTGCAGGCAATGACATCTGGAGCTATAGCTGGGTTTCTGGATGTGGCATTTAATTTCAATACTCAAGCCTTACTTGGAGATAACTTGATTAGTAAGTCAAAGTTGAGGCCCATACATTCATTATGGTGGTTCAAGGGGATTGGTTTAAGGTCTACATCAGTTGGGTTTCAGGGTTCAGTGCATATGTGGTGATATTCTTCTCAAGTGATTGTTTCTAGGTACCCAGATTCTGCTTCAACTAATTATTGGGTAGTTGTACTGGCCATACCTCATACAGCAATTTAGGATTTAGGTTTTAGGGTTTTTTTTTTTTTTTTAAAGGTTCAGGGTTTAGGATTTGATGTTCTTCTGATTGACATGAGAGAACCAAATCAAGGATTGTGCTCTTGCCGAAAGCACATTCTCTGCAGTAGTTTAAATGTGTTTTTTTCATCAGAGTTCAAAATAGATGTTCAAGCCAATCAGGCAACACTTTGGAAATCTCAGATTGTCACATTTGTGTCTTGGTTCCATCTATTTTAGAAGACACTAAGAGAGGCGGGGTGATGGACAAAATGGACTAGGCCAGCTGGCAAGGGCAGGCTGGCAAATGGTTATGCTTGGAGATGAAACTTGGCTGCGCCTTTTCCCAAACACCTTCATGCGCCATGATGGTGTCAGCAGCTTCTTTGTAAGAAAAATACACTAGATTGCCCAGTTAGCTTGTCCCAATCCAGGATTTCTGTGATGAAAAAAAGCAGCCAGAACTTTTTACAGTAAACAAATTTGCTTTATAAGTTCTGCATGTTATGCTGACATTTGCTTACTGGGTGCAGTTGGTACAAAACCATAAAATGATGGTCAATGCTTCAGTAATGAACCTCCAGAAACTCCTAAAATCCTAAAACCCCAAATTCTGGAGAGTTGGCACTTTGTCAGCCTGCACTCAAAATGCAACAAGTGCTTCAGACATTTTGAAATTTTGGTTTTCACATCTGATGTTCTTTATCTGGGATGATCTTTGTCTACAGGTGAAAGACACAGTACAAGTTGACCACAATGTAAGTCGACATCTGGAGGCTGAATTGGCTGCAACTGACTGGGACCTTCTGGTACCTTTGTTTTCCATCTCTACTGTTCTCCTCATTTCTTTCAATGTATGTATTTTTCTCAATACTTTGAAGAATGGTTCATGTGTTTAGTGAGCCCTTGACATCAATAGAGATCCCTTTTAGTTCAGCTTTTCATTGAAAGTGGGACAGTTTAGGGTTTAGGGGTTTTTAGTACAGTTTTTTCCAATCATGTTTCTTCTGTCTTGTGGCTCACAGGTCTTGCACTATTTGGGCTTAGATCATGTGGGGCATCTTGGAGGCCGCAGCAGGTCTGTCATCTACCATACTAAGCCTTTTAATCTAAAGACCTGTTGAGAAAGCATTTCATGAATCTGAACTTGGAAGAGAGGGATTCTTGCCAACTGTGCCCATTTATTATATTATTCTGATGAAGCTAATTCCCAATGTTTGCCATATACTTACTCTCCAGTAACTGGGTACTTGGCATGTTTGTTTTGCTAGCCCATTGATGCCTCACAAATTGAAGGAGATGGATGCTGTAGTCCAGAAAATCCACCAGTCTCTTACTGCCAGCACAGCAAGCAGGAACACGCTGTTGGTGCGTGACATGGATCAGCGGAATTCTTAATTTGTGCTGATTTGGTACCTTTGAATGTCTAGTGTCATTTAGTGGCTTAGAGTGGATTATAACTCACAATGCAACTGGCTGTTCCTGCCAGTCATTGGATGATACTGGATTCCATGCTGGGTGGACGCCTCATGCAATTCTGATCCATCTTCTTCGATGTCCAAAATCGTGGATTCTTGAACAAAAAATTAATTTGTGAAGGGCTTGTATCAGGGTTTTCTTTTTCAATTTTGTTATGTAGCCACAGTGGCAACCATCCACAAGAGGAAAGAACCAAATTAGAGAAGACAATAGACATTTTCTAAAATCCTGCTTGTTTTGCTGACCTCCAAGAAACCTAGTGTCTAAATATGGCAATTTCCCTGTTTTTCTCCTCAGAATGTAGCCAACTAAAAGGCATCTAAAAAAGTTCTTGCCATAGTCCAGAAAAAAAGGTCTTGAATAGATGCAAAATTTCGCACAAATTTTTTTTGACTGGCTTGCATGGATACAACAGGTTTCCACCTGAAAGGGGTCATGATTTCCCCCCTTAAAATCCATTTGTAATGATGCCTGACATGGAAACTGACATTTTGGGATGCAGCTGGTAGGAAGTGACCATGGCATGACAGACGGGGGCAACCATGGAGGTGCTTCCTATCAAGAAACGGATTCTCTGGCTCTATTCATATTGGGGAAGGACAAGTTAAACCCCTCTTGTGATCGACATCCACAGATTTTAAGCCACAACCAGCATCCAAATATGGGATTGTCCTCATATCAGGTTTGTTGATTGGAAGATTTCGTTCAGATTGAATGATTGGGTCACAGTGCAGCTGTCTTCATTTCTAGAATCATTCCTGGGATTTTGGTTGGTTGGTACCAATTTTATAGTTGAAACTTGTGGGTTTAGGTGGATATGGTGCCAACTTTAGCACTCCAATTGGGTGTCCCTATTCCAAAGAACAGTGTAGGTGTGACGCTTGCTCCACTCTTTGTCACCCTCCCATGTAAGTCTTTCTTTTTTCCTATCTTCTTGTGCCACCCCTGGTCCGTTTTGTTTTGCAACTCACTTGAGTACCTCAGATCTATTGCATTTGAAACCAATCCCAATACTCCATTTCTGGCCTTGCATGCATAATCCAGTGTTTATGGTTTATGCTGCTTGAATATTTTTGTGGGTGTTGGCACTGTTTTGCAGACAATGAGCAGCTGAGGGTGCTGGAGTTGAATGCATGGCAGCTTTTTCGGCTACTACAAGTCAGATCACCCAGATCTCTTTGTATCACCAGTCTTTGCTCAGCAAAACTGGGCAGCAGTGCACACAACCATCATTTTAAATCTGCGCAGTACTGGGGTGGAGAGAATGAAAAAGGGGATCAAGAGTTGTGTGCTCTTTTCAGACAGGCGATTGAGTTGCATGAATCCTGGAGACACAATAAATTCAGTGAAGTCAGGTACCCTTCCTTCATCACCATTTTACTGTATGTGTCTGCCAGAGACCAGTAGCAGGACAAGTCATGTACACATTTTACTAAACCCTAAACCCTATTTTGATCCAATGTCTTTTTAACCCTTACAATTATCATTCTCCTTCTGACCATGGCTAATCTGCTGTAGTGGGAAAAACTTGGCAGTATTGAGAAAAATAGACAGTCTGAGTTTGAAAGCGTGCACCAAGCTTATTTGGCATTCCTGAAACCTGCCTCGGAAAGGCTAGCCAGGGGCACAACTGAGGTCAGCTCGCAACTATTGCTCTATGACCATTTTGTTGCTGATCTTTCACAACCTGATTTGTATGCTCAATGACTTAGTCAGTAGCTAAATGTTTTTGTATAAATCGACACAGCACACAAGAAGCAAACCTGATATTCACCCTCGATGATTCTTGTATTGCTTGACCCAGAAGAATACTGTGTTCCTCATCTCCGGCTTTGCTCTCATGTTATTTTCAACGATAATCCTGATTTGGACACTGTTTTTCATCAACAATTTTATATCTTCCTCTGGTGTACAAGAATTGCAACCTGACATACTGCATCCCAGGAGAACAGGAGGATGTGCTTCAGTTGAAGAGATCTTTGCTTTGGGTGGGATCTTCATTCATGCATTTAGCCTTGCATCATCCTCCCTGGTGGAAGAAGAACAATACACATGGCATTTCCTTCTGTCATCTCTCACATTGGCCTTTATTCGGCAGACATTGCAATCAAACCCATCTTTGGGTAATTCAAAAGGTCAGGACTTTGAAATGCTTCAACCAGATCTCTTACTGTTCCAAGGGGAAAAGGATGCCAATGGACTTCTGAAGGAAACTGAGGGAGATGGCTTGTACTCAGATTTCAGAACACCTACAGAATCCCTGACTCATACGGAATTCTGTTGGACATTTACACTAGAGATTTTTCCATTACTTTTAATATTGACTACCGGGAGGCTGTTGCGGGCGTGGCATCGGAGTGGTGTAAATTGGACATACTTGCCAGATATTGCAAAATGGTTAGATGAAGGCAATCCAGCAATCTCTAGTACTCTTACATATGTCTCCCTCTGTTTTGTTTCCATTGTGGGCTCTGGATTGGTTTTGTTCCCATTGCCAAAGCAGTTACTACGGCAAGCTATAGTAGTCTGCCTAGGAGTAGCAACAATACTGATCTCCCTTTACAAGAAATTGGCAATCTCAGGAGGTTCAGTGAATGTTGATCATTTACCAACACTTATTGCTCGAGTTGTATTTGGGGTTCTCAGTTTCACTTCTGTGTCTGCATTTGTATGTTTTCCTTGGGTTGTTCCACTTCCACCTCGAAGTGCCACTGCTCAGAGTGGGTGTCCCATGCATGTGGAGAATGTGAATGATGGAGACCAACAACAAGACCAAAGTCTGTTACAATCACAAGAATTGCAAAGATCTTGTGTGACTACTGCTGATGAAAAATTGAGGGACTTTCCAAATGAAGATATGTATACAGCATTTGTGAACAAAACAGGGGAACAACAGTGGGATGCTGTTGTTCTAGAAGCTGGAGTGCAATCAGCCCTGGACTCAATAGGCAAGGTGTTAATCTCTTGTTGGTGCCTGCTCCAGTTGCTATTACAGCAGTCAGTGAATGCAGGGCCAGTGGCACTTCTTTTCTTACAACTACTTATTGTTGTACATTATTTGCACCAAACAAGACTGCGACACAGCTATTGGCTTTCTGTAGGTGCCATGCTCAACTTTGGACTACCCAACTGCAAAAATTCATTTCTTCTTTTCTAACACAACCTGGATCCTGGGTGATCCATCTGAACTCCTCAATACACAAGTTGCTTACCCGAATTCAACATCAAGACCCCAGACCTCAGGGACACTAAACTGTAGATTTTGGAGCTGCTTCTTTGTTCCAATATTTTCATAAATTTTGTTTCTTCCTATACTGCTGCAGGTGTTGATGTTGCAATGGATGGGAGCGTCTGGTCATTTTGCACTGGGGAACAGCAATACTCTTGCGACTGTTGATGTTGCCGGGGCATACATTGTGCTTTCCTAAACACCTCTCTGGTTTGTGGATATTACAGTATGATGTGAATTAGGAAACAAATGTCCAATGTGGTGAAATTTATGGAAGGAAGAATGACTATTGTGAAGAATGACCAAGATGGGTTGATGAATAGCATAAGCTGTTTGCTAGAATACTGCAATAAATGCTTGACCAGAGCAAGTTATACTTGTCAGGACTCAAGATATAATTAAGTGACTGGGATTTGCAGAATTGGTCTCGAATGAACATTGCAGTAATTGCTGTCCTCTTACTAAGTGATGAATTCTTTGCAGGGGTTGTCATCACATTCTACGGTGCTTTCAGGACTGCTTGCATTTATCATCACCTATGCTTCACCATTCCTTTTCTCTCTTGGAATGCTTTTGTGGACATACCCACTTCGAACCAAAAAGATCAAGACAGTAGTAGGAGACGATTGGAGGAGGCCAAATTTTCCGCAAAAGTGGCAGCTTGAGGCACTAACCGTTCCATGTATATTGCCGATGGCATTGAATGGAGTCAGTTTGGTTGTGTTCACCGCAATCTTGGTAGCAATGCAAAATCACTTGTTTGTTTGGAGTGTATTCTCACCTAAGTAAGCCACCTCCCATGCACGGTCATGAATTGGTTTCTTTTACAGCTTTAGGAATATATTGTTCCAAAAACACACAACAAATTGGTGCTAAAAATCTTATCCACATGTGAGGGATGAAACATGAGTATCAATATGGTAGGATTTCTTCCTTCAGGTATGCAAGGCACTACTTAATTCAAATTGAGCTCAATGGGCACTTTAGATTGGCCTGCTGCCTAGGACGGAATGTGAGCTTCACATTAAGTGTGTTTCTTATTGGGTCTTTTGTGGCTGCAGGTACCTGTATCTTTGTGCAGCAACCGTCTGCACATCTCTAGGAGTGCTTATTTTTGCAATGACAAGCTCTTATGTCAGATGGGTAATTTCACAAAGAGCTCATTGGCTTTCCATGTGTGCAAAATAATGGAAGATGATAAATTTGCCTCTGCAATTTTGAAATTGGATTCCTGCTTACAAAAGGCATGGGCTCAAAATACGCAAACTGTGATTTCCTACTTAGAATCTGCTTAGGAAAGATAAAATCCTTTTAGAAATGACTCATCTATAAGTAAAACCAAAAGAAAATTTCATGTTCCAAAACATATTTTCTATATATTTAGTTCAGTGATATGTGAGCATATCAAGGGTACATTTCTGTGACTTCTCTCACCCGCTATCCAACTGCAATTCATTTGGACAAATGACTGCAAAAACGGTTTCTACGTTCACCTCTCACTATTTCTCAACCCATTATGAAAAAACCCACACCTAGCAGTTGCAGGTGGAGAGAGTTAATATGATTGGAGTTCAAGTCAAAATGCTTTTGCACTTGTACAACTGGTTTTAAGTAATCCTTGAGGTGTTGTCAGTCTAGTGAGTGTCTTTGGATCTGGGGGGTTGAGGAGAAAGGGAGCTCGACATCCACTAGAACAGTGAAAACTCCACTAGAGATAGTGGGGCCAGTGTCTCAACTTTTTACAGAAAACGACCCAACTAATTGAGTGGGGATAGTACAAATAATGGATGAGTGAGAGATCGTGGACACAGTACCCTTAGAGTACTATGGAACAGGCCTGGAATGATCTGTTCCACCTAGGAATGCAGCAAAGATTGGTCCGATGAGGACACCTTTTGCTGCATTCCTAGGTGGAACAGATGATACCAGACCTGTTCCATAGTACTCTAAGGGTACTGTGTCCATGATCTCCCCACTCATCCATTATTTGTACTATCATGGTGACAGGTTCCACCAGGACCTGTTCCAGGGTGTAACTGGTAGATGTGGCAAACCTTATCATAAGCCTAGACATACGTAGGAAAGGAGGTGTTAAGATTTGGAAGGCTCTTACACCAACTGTTTTATGAGGGGAGGAACTTTACACTTAGATGATAAATAAAATATTCATCAAGAAGATGCTAGAATGGTAAAGGTACTCCAGTAGACATCATTATGATCAAGTGGCCTTCAGTACCCAACTTCAACAACATCCTTGTTCAACACATCAAGAGTAATACCTCATTGCATCCATACATCTTCATCACTGCATTGGTAACCACAACTTCATGGCTTGATGATGATAGTGTCACTTGAAAGACATAGGTGACATCTTTGCCAGAAGAAATGGCACCTTCTTACCAGAAGATTTGGAGACCCAATTGAACTACGCCCAATTGAAGCCCGATTGCTTTTATTGCTACAGAAAGATCATTACACCAAAGGGAGTTTGCACATTCAGTTCGTGGTGCTCTACAGCCACCTCTTCTTAATACTACAACTTCGAAACTGATATTTCAGATTGGTTTCAGGTGGTCAGGATCATGGAAAAAACAAGTAGCTCATTACAACGAACCAGCAAACAATTGCAATAATCATGTGAGAATTTAGTGTATTGCAATCAATTCCTTATTTTTTTATTTTGAGCTCTTCTACAGCTAAACAAGCTGTAGACTACAGAGGACTTTGCAAAGCAAGGTTGAGAGATCGCTGCCCTGCTTGTTCAACAAAATATGGGTTTGAAACATAGATGGAACACACCTGTGATCACCTTCCATCTGGAAATCAAATCTGAATCCTATTCAATCAACAGCTTAAACAAACAGATTGACAAGAATCTCCAACATAGAGATAGTCACTGGAGTAATCCAGATGATCTTTGTTAGCTAATTGAAGCACCCTGATGTGGAAGAGGAATGCACATACAGCTTGGAGACATCAAGGAGATCTTTCTTCAGACTTTGAAGCAAGCCCACTAGAAGACATAAGCATTCAGGCGTGGCTCAAAACTGATACCACAAGATTGGCCAATGTTGACTTCAGGAAGCTCTGCAGGGAAGTCAGAACTAGGCCACCAATCCCAAGTGCAATGAATGATATCGTACATCAAAGCAGGCATGTAGTTACTGCTGCTAGGAACAGTGAAGAAGATCAAGTCTCCAGTTCCAAAGCACGAGAGGGGCTTACTTGGTAACATGTTTGTTCCAAAATCTTTGCACAACTGTGGTGGCATTCTCTCAAGTTCAATCCACTCCCATTTCTTGGAATCCAGCTCCCAAATCTGAATTCTGAACACCATCTGTTCTTCAATTCCTCCGACCAGCATCAATCTGCCCTTGCATTCCACAAGAGACGGTGACATAATGGGTGCAGGCATTCGCACAGGGAGTTCATGCCAACTTCCCTGCTGCAAGTCGTATGCAAGAAGACAAAGAGTAGAGAAGGGGAATGTGAGGCAGTAGAAGATCCCATCACACCACAGGGATGCATCTCCTCCGTACTTGCGAGCAGCGAGAGTAGGAGTGCTTCCTACTGTCCAGGAGTTTGTCTTGGAGTCATAGACTTCAGTGATCATACCGTGGTCTTCACGACGACCGCAGACAAGAACCTTGAAGGAGGCCGGGGTGGCTGCTTCCTCATACACCATGCCGACCGTAGAGATCATCCAGGTGTTCATAGGAGGTAGCTGTCGCCACTTTTGTGTCATAGGATTGCACACGTACATGCCTGGCCACTGGAACCAAGCATTTGAGAAGCAGAGCAAGCCGCCCGCTGATGCCACGACATGAAGCTCCTGAGCGTTGAAGGGGATAGGAACATCATGCCATGTGTCCATGCCAGAATCGTAGGCAAACAGAGACTTCTCTGTGGAGGTCATGACAACCCATGGCTTCTGCGGTGGCGGCGGCAAGGTGGTTTCTGCACGCATCTTTGCAAAAGCGCCTGTGAAGACATAGTGATCCCATTTCTTGCAGACCGCCCGCATCCGTACTAGACTCTGCAAAGGCAGATACACTAAAACTCTTTCCACAACCTCTTCCGGTAACTTACTCCAAATCTGCGGATCCAACTCTACTAGTACGCCTGCTGTCTTTGCCATGATCTTCTCACGGAATCCCGAGGCAGCTGCTGCCACTCCCCCTTCTCGGCTTGCGGCACGTGCACCTTCTTCCATTTGCCGCCTTCGGAAAAACACTGATCGGATTCTCAAAAAAAGGTATGATCCTCAAGGTTATCTTCTTCCACTGCGCTCACTGTTCTCCTTCGTTCCTTTGTTGATGATTCCAACAACATGGACCTAATATAGACCAAGAGAGAAGCGGAGTTGTGCTCTCCTACCGCAAGAAAGCCATCATCCGGCCACTGTGAGAGATCCTGAGGAAAGAAACAGAAGACGCTCGAAAGTAAAATTGAGATACAAAGAGTTTCTAAGCTCAAGCTTCGTTACAGAAGCACAGTTCGAAGGAACTGACGCACAAGGATATGGATAGACATACGCAGAAACACAACGAAGAAGAAGAATCGACGCAAACAAGCAGTCTACTACGGATCCAAAATGAAACAAAAAAATCTCTCTCTCGTCTCATTTCATCCCACACATCCAAAACTCCAAATGCTGAGACGACACCAAGAAAGAACGTCGGATCCAGAATGAAAGCGGGGGAAAAAAACCAAAGCCTGACAACAACAAAGCACAAGCCAATGCATGACACAAGACCGGGAAAACAAAAACAAAAAACACCGGAAAAGAAAAAGAAAAAGAACAAACAGACGATCGATTCACAGCATCAATAGCATCAGCAACAACAGCAGCAACAGAATCAACGTCGACTTCGATTCTTGATCGTTGACGCTGTAGGGGGGGCGTGGGGACATGCTTCAACAAATATCGCCTTTTGGTGATGGTTGTTGATCTACCTAATCACAACGCGCTGGTGCTAGCTGCAACTGTACAGCCACGACGACGACAACGACGACGACGAATTGAGAGGCATGCCTGGTGGTTCTCGGTTGTAGTAATAAATAAGACGAGGCCGGGGGACAAAGATCTGGTCGCAATCCCTGCTTGACCTGCCTACCAACTACTGCATGGCTCTCATCACTGATGTGCGTCAACTTCATCTCCGAACTCTGTCTTCCTGCTGCAACAGACATAGCTACTTACTCTTTGTCTCTCTCGGCATGTCGGAGGTCTGTCTCTCCCTGTCTCTCTCTCTCTCTCTCTCCGGACGTGTTGCTGGCTGCGAGAGCTTTAAAAGCTTCCTCGCTTGGTTTTTCCGACAGAAGCCTGCCGCCCCTGTCGTCCGTTGCACACAACGCGCTGATGAAGCGACGACAGACGGACAGACAGACGACGAAGAACTGGTGAACTGGGACAGATTCTTTGTTGTAGCCATTGGATGTCATCCTTGTTGTCGCACAGAACTTTCTTTTTAATAACATAAATAAATGGACTATTGTCAGTGCTAACTGCGAAAAGCAGCCAAAAACACTTTGTGCAATAACACGCACTCTCTGCTGCTATCAAATTCTCAAGATTTGGTTGGTAGGCGACTTGAAATTTTTTTATTTTATTTTATTTTATATTCCCAGATTTATATACATTTTTAAAATCTTAATCTTCATTTTTTAATTTTTTCTTATATTTGTATTTCTAGATTATTTTTCCTAAAAGTAAGTAAGTAAGTGTGTGTGTGTGTGTGTGTGTGTATATAGCACTTTTTTATTATTCATTTATTTAAATGACAATGACTCTTTGAAATTGGATTAGGTAAGACGACTTTAAGTTTCATAAGTTGTTTTTATTAGACAAGTTTTTTTTTAAATATTTTTTAAATTAGAATTTGTTTAGCTAATTCCCTAGTAAAGTGGAATAAAAAGGTGTCTTTTCGAATCTACGTCTTTTATGAAAAAGAAAATAAAATTACAACACCATAGTTATAAGTAGATTTTTAATATCTTTTTTTATTTATTGATTTGCATCCCATCTATCTTCAATTCGTTTTGAATTTAATTCAATTTAATTCAGAAATTTGAATTTATTTTTTTATAAAAGCACCAGGAAGAAAATTCTCATGTATATGTATGTCATGTAACAAAGTGTAAAGTGATACCCATACAATACCCGTTGGGTATCATAAGAAAATAAAAACAAAAACAGATGTTTTACCATGGCACTTTAGGTTTATTTCAACCATTGATTTTACATATATCTCTTGTTGGATCTTGTCTATTCATCTTTTTTTTTTTTTAATGCAAGTAAGAGCATCCCCGCACCGGTTGGGCTTGTATTAATATTTAATACATTCATCATAAAAATTAAATGTTAATTAAATGTTCCCACACCTCCTCACCCATAAATAATTTGAACAATTTTTTTTTAAAGCATTAGAGTTATCCATAAAGTAATGAAAACACAGCACCAGAACCCTGAGTTTGGTCATACACAGGATGAGATTTTTTTTAAACCTGCACAAAAAAGAAAGTACATTAGCATTAAGGGGAGTGAAATTCAGAAAACCATCAAGTTTTGTGGTAAACTGAGTTTCATCAAGTCTTTGGTTTTTTTTTAACCCCTCTATTGCTGTTACCTGTATATTTTCATTGCTCCTACCTGTACAACGACTATGATTACTCTCGAACGTTGTGCATTAAGTGTTGAGTTTCAGCATTTCATACTGAGATTTAATAAAATTTCATTACTTTGCGGATACCACTGAACGAAGGGATAGCAGGTGAAAGGAGGCCCAAAGTCAGGGTGAAGACAGGGCTATTTTACACATAACTCACTCTGACTGGCCAATTAAAAGGAGTCATTTGGTTGATATCGTCCCCAACAAAAGCATAATGGTGAGGGCCTGTGACCACGGAAAATTATGAGAGCCTTCTAAACTCATCCAAAGGCCATCCCATGGAAATTCAACAACCATTTAGGCCCAGGCTCCCAAGTGTAATGTAAAGTGAAAATAAACTTTGTTGAGATATCTTAACATTAGAAGTGAACCAAATCGGGTTAAATATTTGTTTTATAAAAGATAAAATAATTACATAAAAAATATATTCCAACCAATCACGAATTTGCAATCAATATCTCAAAAAAAATTTAAAGGTTGAAAATTTTGGAAAGAAATGCCAGTATTCTAAAATACTTTTTTTTATTGCACATAAAACAAATGCAGGAAAAATATTTAAATAAATTCTAACCAATCACAATTCTACAATCAATGCTTCAAAAAAACATTAATTTATTTTTTTTAATTTAAGATTTTTTTTACCTCATGGCATAACCAACTTTTGTGCCCACTTAACAAAAATCTTAAATTAAATTTGAGCTTTGCATTGTTGCAGACTACTAGTGACAATCAACTCTTTTCTTTTTTTTCTCTTATGTTTTCATACAATTTTCAATCATTTATCAATATTTAGTTCAATGTCAAATTTAATCTAAATTGATATACATTCATGAACATGAAAAGACACATTAACTACCTCACTTCTTTTTCTTATCCACCAACATGGTATGTTTTTTAAAATTAACATGTGTCTTTTAATGTTCATGAAATGAATACTAATTTAAAACTAAATTTGACATTGACATAAATATACGAAAACATTAAAAAAATTTAAAATAATTGGTCATCATTGGTAGCACAGCAACGCAAAGCTCAAATAGTTCTTAAGAAAATTTATAGGAAAAAGAATTTTTTTTAATAAAATGAAATAGTTAAGCTTGAAAATGAGATAGTTATTTCTCAGATTGTCTTTGGAATGGTTTATGGACGACCATACGAAGGATTCCAAAAATCTCCCATTTACCAATTCCAATTACTCGTCCCTAGAATTTCAACCAATGGGAATGTTTTAAAGTAATTGTCTAACAATGGTTAGGCTAGTGTCATCTCAAATAGGTGGGCCCAACTTAACCTCCGTTAGACCATGAAACATTATACATAAGCTCTCACTTAGGATTCTATGTCAAATTTTCATTTGCCTTCATTTCCTTGGTTAAGCCTTCAAGCTTTACCTCTAATCAAAATGAACTTATACTTTCACAATCTTTTTCCTGTAATCACATATTTTGTATTTCAATGATCATGGGCTTTTAGTCTCTAGTGTAAAGAGGACTTAATATGATATGCAAAAGCATATAAAAGTGCAATGCAAAAATCAATTTTCACATTTTTTTAAAAAATTTATCACTCAAACATTTTAATAATACAATCCATTAGTGGAGATGTTTTAAAGTCCTTGGATGAGAGCATTTTCAGAAATAGGTTTGCACTTCACACTTGGCTATCACCACCTACAGGCCCTTAGTCTAGTAATGCCCTCAAAATTATCCCTAACCCTAGGTTTTAACACTTAATGATTTTATTTTTGAATTTATCACCACTGTGGCTTCCAACGAATCTTTAATTGTTCTTTGCATGGATGAAAATGTCATAACTATTCTTTGCATGGATGAAAAGAGGGCATGTGAATTCTCCTTAGGGATGGTTATGTTTGGTAACAAGGGGGCATTTTTTTGTAATTTTGCAAAAGAAAAAGATTTTTTTGAGGAAAAACCTGCTTTCCAGTGTACTCTGTGGAGTGTTTATTCAGCAAAAATTCTCAACTTTTGCCCAAAAAAATAGAGGGGGGTGCCTCTCAATTTTATTTATTTTTATTTATTTATTTATTTCTTCCAATGAGCCATTTTGATTCACACATCACAAATATATATATAATTAAAAATATTAATTCTGAAAATTGAAACTTGGAGTATATCATTGGGATCATTAGAAAACATGGTGGGAGAATTAAAAAATTTAAATTTATGCCCACACCTCTCGCCAAGAAAAAAAGATGAGCCTTCTTGAGAGCTTGTTCAACCATCTCATTGGCTACATGCAAATTCTATTCCTAAAATTGGCTGTCACAATTTTGGGTTTGAACTATTGCCCCTTCGTAAAGAGGGAGGGTATCTATTCATGCATTTTTTTTTTAGGTTTTAGCTAGATGGTACATGCAACCATCTAACATTTTCACTTGTGGTGCAATCAATTTCATTTGTAATGTGAATCAAAGGTGAAAAACATTCTTGAGATATCAATCAATGGTGTGCAAAACCATTAATGCTTCGAAACATGTGCTAGTAAAACCCATTACATACCCACCTAATGGAATGGTAGCTTGCCCTATGGGGCTTATTACAATTGTAAGTGGAATGAATATTAGAAATATCATTCCATAGTAAAAAAATTTAAAGAGTTACCATTAACATTGATACCAAAATTCAAATTACATTTCTCATATGTGTTAAATGATGACCAACATCGAACCAAAAAATAATTATAATTTATTCATATCCCCAAAAGCAACAAATTATATTAAAATTAAATTATGTGTCAAATAAAGACCAATGTTGATCAATTCTTAGAATTTGGACCAAGCCTTTGCAAGTTTTTTGACAAGTTATATATGCATATAATTAACGGGGTTCAATTAATTAAAAAAACCCACCCTTAGCTCCACCCCCAACAAGTCCCAAAATCTCATATTTGTTCCTTGTTCCATGCAACCTAACAAAATGAATTTTTTCATACCCAATTTCACCTTTACTCCAACACCCACAAATGGTCAAGGTTTTCTAAAATCTAATTTGTTAATACTTTGAAAATCACCAATTTTTTCAAACACAATCTAAGGGTTTTCAATTTTTTTGAGTTTGAATGTGATGGAGAAGGTGGGAACACAATAAAATAAAATAAATCTTGGATTTGTTTTTGAACGTAACATTGGAATGTTCTGAGGGAGCATTATTTACATTGCCTCTTCCCTTTACACCTTTACTCAAATATAGCAAGTGCATCAAAGTTCAACCTAGACAAAGGTGAAAGGATTTTCAGCAAATAAAGTTGTGTTGTCTTTCTTACATTTTCCCTCTTGTGCCTTATATTTCTTCCTATCATTGATCTCAAGGTGCACTATACAACTATCGTAGGTATTCTTTGTATCTACTTGTTGGCACTTCGCTTCTTACATTGTTATCAATCAAAAACTTGGTTCGTTGCAAGCCAAAATCTTATGTTGTCATTCTCCAATTGGGCTAGCTTTCTTTGCCCTATTGCTTCTCTATTCTTTCACTTGTTGATATGTGTTATTACCATTTGCACATGTCTATCCACCCTCACAAATCACGACTTTTATGATTCTTACACTTATTTCACAATTTTGATTCCTTAATGTTGTTTTCATAAAGTTTCTAACTCCATATGCTAGTGTTAACATGAAACCTAAATCAAACATTAATGATTTTTATGTTGTAGTTGGGAGCTCGGTAGAATATGCATCATCATCATTGTGAACATTAATGTAAAGCAAAATGACCTTTCTAACACCAACAACAATGAGCTTCTTGTGCAAGAGATGTTGTTGGAGAGTTTGAAGAAGCAAGGGAAAAATTAGAAGCCTCACCATAGGAATTCAACCACTTGGGCTTTCTTTAAGGTGAACAATAACTAACATGTTGATTTGAATAATTGTCAAATCATGCAATGCATAGTTTGCCATAATGATCTAATGATTTGCTCAAAGATTTTGGCCTTGGGCACAAGTTGTTGCAAAGACCTCATTGCTTACCATAAGATTAATGGCATAATAACCATAAGAAACATGCGGAACAATACCACTCCTCTATACATAAAAGGCATTGAAAGAAGGTAAAGGTTCATCCCCAAAGTTCTCTTGAGCAGAACTAGTTAATAAGTGATGGAAAATAACCCCAAATGCCATCTCCAATTCTTTTCCTTTTCAAATCCATTCCTTAAAATCCATGAGATGTAAAAGGGTTCTTCAAGGATATCATGTTGTTTGTGATCAAAAATTGTTTGCCATTAAATAATGTTGAATTTGGTTCCACAAATTGGCATATGAGTTATGCTCAAAGGTGGCATTCCATTCTAAGAATATTTTTATTAAAAAAATTATTCTTGCAAGGTGAAAGCATGGTGCACTAGACCAAAATGGATGTCACATCACTATTTTTGCAAATGATGAAATGTAATTGAAGGTTCTATGATAATTGTATTGAATATTTCATTGTTTGGACTCAAATATGTGTGATAATTTGTGTGTAATGTAGTGCATAAAGCATTTGTACAACTAGAAATGGTTTCATAATATCTTAGAATTCTTAAATATGTGGATAGATCTTGTGAAAAATTATGTGAACTTTGTTTTCAATGAAAAAAATATTTTAAAAAAAATCAATCACATGAATTGGTGAAACATATTTATATTACATTTGAAAATCAACATTCGAGAAATAAACATAATTATTTTTAAATGGATGCTCTAAAGTTAAATATATTTTAAAATTCATAATGAACATAAAATTATTTAAAAGTTTAAAAACAACTCATTTGTATTATCAATATGAAAAATGGTTTAAAACAAATGATATCATTCAATAAGACCTAAGGCATGATGAACACTAACAATCTCCCTATTCAAACATAATTAGGATTGGAAAAATAATTAATTAATTGATGTGAATACAAAAGCCCAAGTTGATATTTACCATTATAATATATTTATATAATAAAAAAATAAGCCACGTAAATCAAAGCAATTGAATCAATTTAGACAAAGTTGTGTTATTTCAAAAATGAATTTGAGGTTAAGGCTTGGAATTATGAAAAGGTTAACAAAAGGATTGCAAAAAAAATTCACTCATGTATGGACTTTGAATGTGCCAAAATTGGTCCATCACACAATGTTATCACCTTGCACTAATGAATCAGACCTTGGTAGAATATGTGCAAGATGCCTTGGTCATTCATGTTTGTTAGCCACATGAACTTTTGATCTTTGAATGTTGAAAAGGGCCCACAATGTTTTCGAGATTGTTGTTAATTTTTTCTCCAATAACCCAAAGCCCAAACATGTTGGTGTTAGATGGTTTGACATGGATGATATGAATGGTGTTGTGATGATTATGAAGTTGAAACAACTCTTCAACAAATTTTCACTCACATAAAAGATTGTGGCCAATGTCAAAGATGAAAGGTTCAATTTGTAAACTTGTGTGACATTTTTCAATTCAATTGTTTCATGTGATGACCTTGGCATGTTTGAACCATCTAATGGCTCTTGTTTTGGGCATGCATTTCTAAGGTATGTCAATATGTTATTTCAAATGACAAGTTAGATGGAAAATTACATTATGCATGAACAAAGTATGCCCAAGCCAACATCTAAAGATGTGTCATGTGATTAAAAAACTTACCAAGGGGAGTTAGGTGTGGGACAAGGTTTGCATGGATTTTGGTTTTAGCCCCCACAAATTGAACACCCCAGTGAAGATGATGTATTTTTTGGCCTATAACCTTTTCTGTTTCATGGTTTATCATTTTACATATTCTCATTGTTTTTTCAAAATTTTCAAATGTTGGATGAAAATTATCAATTTTTTTGTGGAATTAAAAATCATTGCACAATGCAAAACCACCCAACATCAACATTTGAAAAGCAATAACAACAATTACATGGCATTTAAGTGCACATTTGTGAACTAAGTGATAATGGTATTTTTTCATGACTTGGCATTTGTAGGAAAATCAACCTTGAGTTTTTGGTGGATTTTGGTGTTTAAGTATTTTATTGTAATAGATTTTCTTGGACCTTCATGGCCAAATTTTTTGTGGTTAATTTGTCATTGGTTGATTATTTTCCACGATTGATTTTTTTTCATGTTCAATTTTGTCATGTTCAAAATTCGATGGTTGATTTTGGTTCCATAGGTGCCTTATGCATGGTTCCTTGTGATCTATCTTGTTATTTGCTATTGATTGCAACTTTGGAAATCACATTTAATTATTTTAAGATGCTTTGATTTACTAGAGCACCATTGCATTATGTTATAATAGACAATTTGTGGCATTGCAAAGCCATGTTCCATTTCCAAAAAGTTGGGCAACTCATGAAGCTATGATGAAAATATTGTCACCAATTATGCATAGGTGTGTTTTGAATCAAAGCCATAGACATTGGCTCCTTAAGGACACTTTGCAATTTTACATAACCAAGACATGTGAAATTCTTGACAACGTTTTTAACATCATGTTGTTCATTGTAGCTTAATTGATATGGAGGAAAATGTTTTTGGTGTAGATTAGCTATAAAAACTCATGGTTTCACATTTACATGAAGTGCCAAGTATTGGATGTCCTTGACCCTTTCCTATTCAATTAACATGGGTTTGATAGAAAAAAGGTCACAATAACTAGATTTGATGTTGGATGTGAGGTTCAAAAATATGTGCTTTAATTGTGACCAATTACCTAGGTCATGAAAATGTGTATGCAATGGTTGTTCAATATAATGAGCATTTGTTGCTTCCTTTACTAGTTCATTATTACAAGGTGTTGATGCCCATCTTGCTTGACTAGGTAGGTGCAAAACTTCAAATTTGAGTTCAATGATTTTTGTCAAACCATAAATCATAAATTTTAAAACAACTTTTTACATAGAAACTTGATGCATTTTGATGTTATCATGTTGATGTTGACAACTTCAAGTGAGTATTGTGTTCATGACACATCAAGGAGCACAGATTTTCAATTGTGATTTTATTGGTTCAATATATTCTTGGGATTCAAGCCTACCAAATTGAAATGAAAAGATTTTTTTCAATTGTTGGAGTCTTCATTACACTTTCTAGATGTTATTTATAAATTTACCATCTTGACCACCCAATCTTCGTAAAAAAAAAATTGGCCATGTGATCCACATCAAATGAAATCAAAGACGACAAAAGAACTAGATGTTAACTTTGAAGATGAGGTTGAGTGAAAATAATTCATGGATTTTTGTGATGTTCCTCTTTTTTAATGTTTGTCATTTTATCAAAGTGGGAAAAATATTGGACATCTTTGAATCTTCAATGAGTGAGGTTTGAGGCATTTGTAGTTTATATCCTCCCCCCCCATACATTTGAAATAAATTGAAACTTCACCTTTCAAGATTTTTCATCTGAGTTTAGAGATTCGGTAAACAATGTGTATTGTAGCAATGTGAGTTGTTCCTTGTAAGTTCATTGAAAAAAATTTAATTGTGGAAAGGTTTTCATGTGTAATGGAAAAAAATTGATTGCAAAGAGGCTTTGGTGTCTAATGTAAATTACAAATATAATAGCATAAGGTCAGTTTCCACATTGACAAAACAAATAATTTTTATTTTTTAAAAAATCATTTTTTAAAATTTGAAATTATATATATTTTCCATCATCTACTATAATATTGTGATATGAATAATGAAATTATTTAGAGTGTAACTTATGGTAATTATGATGATTTTCAACATGTCAACTTCAAATTTTCACAAAATTTCATTTCATTATTTTGAGGATTATTTAATGACGAAATTGACCTTAGGGTAAGGCAATCCATCACCTATGCTCTAATAATCAAGAGACTATAGTTTGATCAAGTTTTTTTTGCCTAAGAACCATCTCATCTAACAAGTTAGATTCATAAGAACACCAACCTAGAGAATGGCTATTTAAATTTACCAAACCCATGTGCAAAGAATGAAAGAACCCATCTTAGAATTTGCAAAAAATGAAAGAACCAAACTTAACCAAATTTTTTTAAACAATTTTTTAAAAAAATGATGTCAATTGGTTCTTTGAAATAAAAAAGTTCAAGTACCCAAAGTCAATGATTCTTTGAAAATTCAAAGAACCTCCCAACATTGGTAAGGATAGAGAATTTTGATGTTCTACGAATGAGGGCCTATGGAAGGTGGGAGCCAAAGCACAATACCCAAATTCCTAGAACAACCATATTCCAAATCCTTACTTGGTGTAAAGAACATGTAGAATCTTCCTTTTCTTAACAATTGATTATGAATCATTTTAGAGGAAAGGATGCACCTTATGTGCAAGGGTCATCAAAATGCTTGGTTGAGGCAAAAACATTTAGTGAGGATAAGGCACCTTCCACATACACTAGAAATATTCTATCAATTCTTTACAAAAAAGTAGAAAAATCCAAAGAGTGAAAAAGAATATAAAAATATGCATTGTTCACCACCCCAAAAATCACTAAGCTTCACACTCCCAAATGTTATGTGAAACTTGTATTGTCAATTAACATGGCATGTCACACCATGCCATTTGACCACAAGGTTAAATATACAATTGTCATACAATGTTACCCTTGTATACCATGACATGAGACTCCATGCATTTATGTGGATTGCATCTTATATGGCATGGCATGATAATTGTATGAATTCTAAAGAATGGCATGCCATGACATCCATAGGTAAACCCTTCACCATTCCCAAAATAAGGGACCTAGGCAGCAAACAGGTCTGACCTTGCATATTTGTGAAGGTCCCCCCATTCATGGACTTTGCCCTTTGTAAAGCAAAAAAGTATACCCCTATGCTACTATCCCCCTTGGTGTGCATCTTGCTATAATAGCATGCCCAATGGAAGCCATAGAATGCCCCCCTGTACTGTACTTTTTTGAATGACAAGCTGCATAAAAAGCATTATGAAACTTCATGGGAGCCTGGAAAAACTGTACATGTTACCAGGGCCCTCCTAGAGCGCCAGTAGCAGGAAATGACTGTTCTTATTGGCGAACTACAATGATTGGCTCAGGTGATGAGAGTTAAATAGTCTCTCTCACTTTGTACAGTTCATCTTTTCAGGTTCATGGGTGGGGGATGAGGAAAAAATTAGCCCAGGCGATGAGAGTTATATAGTCTCTCACTTTGTACAATTCATCTTTTCAAGTTCATGGGTGGGGATGAGAAAGGAATTAGCCCAAGTGATGAGTCAAATAGTCTCTCACTTTGTACAACTCATCTTTTCAAGTTCATGGGTGGGGGATGAGAAAGAAATTAGCCCAGGTGATGAGAGTTAAATATCGTAATACCTTGGCCATTTCAACACACGTCCATCAAATAGTTTTTTAATTTTGAAACATTCATTTCAACAAATGGAAAGACAAGAAGTGCAATAGGATATAAATTTTTGATTTTTATGAATGGATAAGAAAATTTGAAGAGATAGAAAATTCATCAAAAAACACTACAAGGACAAACATTTCTATTAAGATTCAATTCCACATGAATGTACATAATATGCTTTCAAGTTTAGTACTGATTTAATTATTTTTGAAAATCCCAAATTTTCTAGAAATTGTCTATTTGAAATGTTGAAATTACAAGGGAGGAAAATGTTGTAAAAGGTCTCATTATGGTAGAGGTTCAAAATCTAGAGACGTACGAAAGAAATTGACTATATTTATTGTTGAAATTTCATAAGTTTTTTATTTTTATTGCCAAAGTAGAATTTTTTAAAATAAAATAATTATTCTGCACTTGAGAGTTGAACTTGAAAAGGTTCTACCAAACAAGTACACTAGTGGCATGTTCTTGATTTTAGGAAGGTTCAAGTCTAGGTTGTAGGTCAAGTTCTAGGGTATTTAGACCATAGGGTTAACATTTTTGTTGGAATTACAATTGGAATTGCATCAATCATCTCAACTTTTTAAGAAATCGAATTCCAACTTGACTTGAAAGTGTTGTCCTTTTTTTAACAAATTTAATTCTCTAGATATATAAATATAATTCTTTGAAAAAATAAGAAAAGCTTAATCTCTTTTTTTTTAATGCAAGTAGTTAGTTTTAATTGGTTGTACATAATTAATTTTATATTATCTCTATCTTATGTGTGGACTGGTTGAACAAACTAATATTTTAAAAAATAAAAATTAATCATATTTAGTCATGTGCAATGGAGATGAAACCATACTTGATTTTAAACTATACTAGGCTCCAATTATGTTAAGAATAGACTAGAACTAGAGGTTTTAGAAATCTAAAAAACTAGTTTCAAGACTGAACCAAAGGTTCATAAAAAAACTTTAAAAGTTTCAAAGGTAGGATCAAAGGTTCCTTTAAAATCAAGAATTGGACAATGTTGGTATAAACTCACTATGAATAGTCAATAGTCACACCGTGCTATAACAGACCTTACAACATGTGACAATTGAGGGAAGTAACATTTGCCAAAACCTCATGTGAAAATAACACATTTTCAATATATGTCTTGCCGTTATACAAAATTAACATCCAATAATGTGGTATGTAGGGTGTTTATTTGAAATAGGTATAATATATAACATAAAAAAATGTGTCACATTTGACATGTTACACAAAAATAACTCTCCAACCGTAAAACTAGGACAATAGAGTTTTCATTAAAGTCACCCTGTCTTCACCCTGTCTTTGGGCCTCCTTTCACCCCCTATCCCCTCTTTGAGTGAGGTCCACAAAGTAAAGAAATTTAATTAATATCTCAGCAAAAGGTTTGAGACTAATTATAGTAGTTGTCCAGGCAGGAGCAGTGAAAATATATGTAGCAACAGTGGAAGCGCTCATGAAAAAGGAAAGAGGGGGGTCAAAACAGGATGAAACTCAGTTTACCACAAAGAATGCTGCTTTTCTAAGTTTCACCACCCTTGAATGTTAATGTATTTGTTTCGCAGGTTTTTAAGAAAATCTCACCTGGTTTTGGACCAAACTCAGGGTTCTGGTGTTGTGTTTTCCTGACCTTACCGAAAACTCTAATATATTATATGATGTTGAGAAGCATACCATATCATGTTGTATGTTCCAAGTTACATGAATACAACCCAAACTTCTACAATCTATAAAGTATAGCATGTGATTATTCTATCCCAATTCTAAGACTTGTTTACTTGTAACCAAATCTGGTATTGTTTTGTAACTTACAACATTTTATACCAAATGTAGTCACAAATGTAGCCAAATTGCAGTCGTGCATTTTATAACATGTTACAAAACATAAGTAAATACTCCCAATTGTTAGATTATAGTACTGCATTATAGTATATCATGTTATTACATCAACATAAGAATGATATAATGGCAATCCTTAGATCGGTATATCGCATTGTAGTGTAAAATGTGTATATACTACTACATTACATTGATCACAAATTGTGTTAAAACAAGTGACATGTGACACTTCAAACATCACTTGAGAGGTCTCAAACCTAGAGCATTACAAGAATTAGGGTTGAAGATTCTTTAGGAACACGAAAAACAAAATGCATCAGCATATTGTCTCCATCTAAACAAGTTAAATGAGTACAAGACTTTGGTTGTGCAAATGGGTGAAGATAGTGCAGGCAATTCTGAAGCTAATATAAATACGAATTGTTGTGATGTTTGAAACAGTTCTTGGGAGTAGGGAAGTAAAAAGACGTGGACCCCAACTGTCCCCAACTGTCAGTAATACTGCATCACACAAAGTGGGGCAGATTGTATATTGAAAACATCAGAGCTCATCAAGTGAAAAAAACACATCAATACAGGCATTAAATACATTCAAAATTCAATAGGAAATTAGTCCAAGGGGTATCAGATGTGTTTCTAGCTTTACCTGGGGCCCTTAAGGCATTCGAAAGTTATGCCATTCAACCGTCCACAATGCTGCAGATTCCAAATTCAGGATATTGTCTTACGGGTGTATCTGAGGCAAGTTTCACCAAAGATTAGTGAAATTCCTCCAGAAAAATTATCCTGGATACTATCAGGTTTGGACATCAGATTTGTGTTACAGAAATGTCAAATTTACCCCCAACATGATGCTCAATACCCCTGACAAACTTACTTCTCCCAGGTGATGTGTAGAGAGATGCAATGGATTGTGAGCTGTCCACGGATTTCTGTAAAAGTACTACCCTGACAGGTACATACACAGTGAATCTACAGTGCATAAAAATACCAGGAGAGGTTTCAATTGGGGACTTTAAAATGCACAAAAGAAGTGTCTTACAAATGCTCTCAAACAGCCTTGACAAATGAGACTACAGGATACCTGGTCACAAATACTGAGACGTCATACCCACATTTCCGAGCACCCTAAAAAAGCTTCCACCAAACAAATGATCTATCTGTCATCCTCCTTTTCTCCCCCTGGAAAAAAAAACTCCCTAAAAAACTCCCTGGGCCACTACGTGTCTATATAAACAGGACAGGTCGTTACAATACAAGTGCCTTTGGAAGGTCAAGACCAAACAGTTATTTTTTGGTTGTCGGCCATGGCAGACTCTTTGACAGCCCAAGAGAAAGGGGAGGCACCCCTTGTTGCATAATACAAGTTCAACCACAGATACTAACCATCTACTGCTACTTCCTGTGCAAGTGCCACTGCTCGCATTGCTGCATTCACCCACATCAGTTCAGTTTAGTCCATGTCTAAGCCATTCAAACCAATCCATTACTGTGACTAAGCACATTTGACCCAACGACTGAGGGGGTCCAGAGCTTCAATGGTCCCCCTTTTTTGTGGTTAGGCTCTTACCCCATTAACTTGACTGCCATCAAGCAGTAATCCCATAGGCTTCACACAAATTCAGATAATTAAAAAACCAGTCATAAATCGCAACCCTGGACACTTATAGATAGGCACACTGGAAACTCAGTTAACATATTCATGTGGTTTGTAGATCAAACACATTGCATCAAATAAAAGTTTTCCATTCCCAGATCATTGTATGTCTCAAATGTGACACAGTTTCCAGCACTTAGTACAAACAGTATGTTATGATATGCTGGAGGTTTGGGATACAATCCCCAACTGGTCAAATTCTGAACACCCCGAAGAGCCAATGCAACTTGTGGAACACTTGGATCCTTGTATCCTTCACTTCACTGAGAAGTTTTGGGAATATTGGCAACTTAAACAATTTCAACATTGAGGAAAATTCACATATACCAATGTCTTCATAAGTACTGAGACCTTCTCTGGATTTAGGTTCTAAGTCAACCTGAATAGGGTTGAGAGATGACCCACTAATAAGGTTGAAGAGATTTCAAATCTGACAACATAGCAACATATCTGCAAGGATGAAAAGAGGAAACACAACTCTCTGAAGGAGCAGAGAAACAAAATAAAAAACTGATGAACATTTTGAAAAACAGTGACAGTCATACACATGTTCAGAGACCTTTGACAGCAGCACATATGGTATTGCATATACCATAAATTCACATACAATAATTCTCAAACATGACAGAGGGATTAGATCACCTAAATTAACACAGTGAGAGGACTTACATTTCTTAGGAGGTCTGATTGCTGCCATAGCTGCTTCAGCAGCTGCTTCAAGTGCCTCTGCTTCTGCTTCTGCAGCCTCTGCATCCCAAGCAGCCTGCTCAGCTGCAGCAGCAGCTGCCTCTGCCTCTGCAACTGCAATTGTGGCGACTCGGGCTGCCTCTTCAGCTGTCTTAGCTCTCACTCTAGCAATGTGCTCAATATCCATCTTTGGCTTTTTGTGAGGAACCAAATCAGTCCTCATCTTTCTTGAAGGGTCAGAAGGGTCTCGTGGAAACCGTGGTGTTCGCATCCTGCTGATATCATCACTCTGTCCGTCTGGTCGTCGGTGTCGACTCACCTTGGGTGGTTTTCCATCACTACCCCCCACAGGATGCTCCCTTTCTTCAGGCAATTCTGTTACTGGAGGACTCTCTTTGCCCTCATTGATCTTGTAATTTTGCCGAACCTATTGAAGCACACAAATTGCCAGACATAAAAAAGATTGGCAAATCCACATTAATAAAGTTACAACCTACACATGATAACACTATTTAATCTGTTACTTTTTCCTTGTCTTAACTTGTTCAGAAAACTTAAGACAGTCAAAAAATCTGACCTTCACAAGCTTGCCCGAGAGGGTTAATGATTTGAGCTTGGTTGTCAAAAGTCTTCGAAAATTGGACGGCACTGGATATCGCTCCTGTATCACACACCAACATCAATAAATTTCAGAATTAGCTCTCAATTGTTTACACAGTTGACAATTATTATCAACAACCCATTAGGGAACCTTCGAAAAACACTTCAACCATAGGATAGCAATGAGCTGATGAGTGGAAACTCCAAACTGGGCACATTTTAAGAGAAATGAGTTAAAAACTCTCATGGATGTTGAGAAATCTCCATACTTATGACTGAGGTAACCAGGACCAGGCCAAAAAAAGAATTCCTCAAGACAGAAAAATGGTACCTCAATAAAGTTGGCAATGGTTGCATTGCTAGACCCATATGGCTCCTTCAGTCCCAAAACAGCCTCCAATACCAAGTCATCATATCTACAACCACCAAAATTGAATCACTGGGATATTAAAAAACATCCCAAAGTCAGAGCCTACGAAAAGGACTGTGTATCACTGCTGGCAGCGTCTAGGCACGAGAATGCACCACCACAAAGAAAAAATGACCCCAGCTGCACCATCACTCTTTCTCAAAAGGAGAACAGTGCCAGAGCAACTAAAAAGACATTATGAGTGGGGCACTCAAGCAAAATATTTCAAGATGATACGAAAGAAAATTACACAAGATGCTGCCGAAGACATTATGAGTGGGGCTCTTAAGCAAAACATTTCAAGATGATACCAAAGAAAATTACACAAGATGCTGCCAAAAACTGTGCCTAATAGGAAATCCAAAGGTTATCAATGTGTCATAACCACACCTTCTCATAGAGTCTCTGTGACAGAAACCCAGTCTCAAACTTACTAAATGAAGGGGGCAAAAACATGTGGTGGAAATTCACCAAGTTCATCCAAGCAGATGTGAAAACTTCTCTAGAATGAAGCAAACCACAACTAATATGAGGACAGGAATTCGAACTATATTCCATACTTGCATTCAAGGCCCTGTTGTGTCAGGCTACTTACCTAGGCCCCAGTGATTTGCGATCAGAGGATGTGTCCGCACCATCGCCTTTACCATCATATGAACCATCTGCAGGTGCAATGGTTGCCAATGGATCAATGGTCAATGCCTCATCCATCAAAGTCAACATCCCAGGAGGAGGCATCAGAGCCAGTGGCTTCCCACGCTCCCTTGACGATCCCATCCCATTCGCACTAACACTCATGTTCCGCCACTTGTCCTGCCGTTACAACCACCAGAATCATTCTTTCAGTAGAACACCTGTACCACTAAAAATGTGGTTGCAACAAGGCCAAAATGGAACATCCTGCTCTGCTTGTTCCATACATAATGGCCATCAAAGCACATACAACCACAGTTTACATTCCTATCTTAATGTTTTTACTTTTGATTATGACCACCATATAGTAAAAATGTAACCAAGAGTGAAAATTGTCATGCTCTGTGATGAGTGGGATGTTCTGTGAAGGATGAAGACATGTTATTCCTCACACTGTTTGGAACTTAGGTCACTCCTTAACCCAACCCATTCATCTTGGTGTACATTATCAAAGCATTTAACATTCAAAGCCATAATATTATGCTTCTTTGAAACACATGATATACAGTATTTGCCTAATTCTGCCTATGTTTCAAGTTGATTTGTCCTTCTTCAGGAGTATTTTTGTCAAAGTATTTTTAAGGACAAAAATACTCCTGAAGGACAAATCAACTTCAAACCCTACTGAAACTCTCTGTCGACTTTCAATGCCAAAAAATAACAAGAAGAGAAGGGGCTTTGAGAAATAAAGATGACCCTTCATGAAAAGGTGTCATGGACTTGGGAAAGAAAGTAACAAGGAATGGTTGCATAATCCAACCACTTTTATGGTGAGAGGATAATTGGAAAAGACCATACATATCTACAAGACTGCAGGGAAAACTCATCAAAAATACTTTGAAGGTAAAACTGTGCTGTGAGTTCCAGCTGGCCAAAACTAACACAACAGGAACAAAGTGCAGTCAGAACTGTATGAGTGTCACTCACAAATTGTCAGACCATCACCTTTGTCATGAATAGCAGTGACAAGCTGCTGCCATGACTCCACACTGACAAGTATACAATAATCCACCAAAATTTTGAGACAAACCATCATGATACAAACATCTGCATGCTGGGTTTTATGTTGCAGTTTGGAAGGGATTTGGAAAAAGAAAGGACAAACAGAATCCTGGAAACCACCCAGAAAGAACCAAACCTAATACAAATCTATTGAATATCCTTGCTAGGAAATTCAACTTGGAAGATGATCACAGATTTTGCTCGATTGCATTTGATTTCATCCCCATGCTTGTGATGAGTAGAGAATCTTACCTTGAGATCAACATTTGATCGAGATGTAAGACATGGCCCAAATTTGGAGTCTTTCTGAATTGCTCTCCACTTCCCTGGTCCATATTTCTCAACCCCTGCACGGAGGGCTGCCTCTTCCTCAGCCGTCCACTTCTGTTTGGGTGCTCCCATTGCTGCCTTACTTCTTCGATCCTTTTTTTCCGTCCTTGGGCCTCTTAACTATAGCCCCTTGGCCACCTTTTGAGAAAGACTGACTCCCCTTAACCCTAGTCCCACCAGTTTTCTTCACACAAAATACTCCTCACATTCTGAAACCCCCCGACATCCATAAGAAAAGCAAAAAACAGCTAAAACCAATGGCAGAAAAAGCCATGGATCAAACTTTTTTTTTTTTTTTGGTTTCCAGGCTTGCGATTCTTGAAGGTTTGTCTTAAATGCTGGAGAGAAGCTCATCCATTTGGACTGTTACAGAGTAATATGAAAAAGATCCATAATGAGAAGGAGTATGCAGGATTGATTGATTGTACAGAGAAGAATACAGAGCGTCTTCTGAAAAAGGATCACCATCAACTAACTACATGGCAATAACATCAGCAATATCTTCAAAACCCCAAAATGCATAGCACAAGAGACAAAACCCCAGCAAAGTTTTAACATCAAGACACACAATTGAACATGCATACAGACATGCACATGACTGGGGCAGGCATCAACACTGATGAGGTTGCCACGCCGAAGCTCAAAATTGTGCCCTAGTACTGGAGCTGTGAGACAAAAAATCAGCCAGAGACAAAACCAAAACCCCCCAAAAAAACAACAACACAGAAACCACAAAGCTTCAAGGAAAATTTGAAACAAGGATTTGGAGGACAACAACAACAACAACAACAAGAAAGCCGCAAAAAAAACAAAGAGGCGAAATACAAAAATGCCTCGACAACAAGAACGACAGGGGGGTTCAGAGAACTCTCTCTCTCTCTCTCTCTCTCTCGGAAACCCTACCCTAAGAAAAAACAGCACGGCAAGAAGAATCAGAAAAAAAGCATCAGGGCACCCCCAAACCTCCAACAAAACTCACATGCAAAGGATGCAACATCCCTTTGGAAAGTACAACAAACAGTGGCTTGTGCTAGCGATTGCCGCGCGGTCATGGACTTCGAGGCAACAACAACCACGACGTGCTCCAAACCCTAATGCACCATCGCCCTCCACTCTCTTGCACCTGGGCTTCGCGCTTCATCCCAATCAACAGGTCTCTTCAGAGGGGAAAGTTTTCACCACCTGCCCGAAACCTAGGGTTCTGCATATCTTTAGTGTAGCCTATCAACAAGGTCTCTTCATGGGGGAATTTTTTTTCCACCGGCCCGAAACTTAGGAATATAAGTTTGTAGCTAGATGCGGGCAGAAACAAAAAAAATTGGGCAGTCTATCAACAAGCTCTCTTCAGTAGAGAAAGTTTTTAATACCGGCCTGAAACTTAGGATCATAATATGTTTGTAACTAAATACGGGCAGAAAAAATAAATTAGTGGAACCTGCCCGCAACCGTGGGTTCTAAGTTTGTAACTAGATCCGGGCAGGAAAAACTTGAGTGCAGCCTATCAACAAGGTCTCTTCAGAGGAGAAAAAACATTCCACCTGCCCGCAACCTAGGGTTCTAAGTTTGTAACTAGAACCGGGCAGAAAAGAATTATTTACTGCAGCCTATCAGCAAGGTTTCCACCTGCCCGAAACCTAAATTTCTAAGTTTATAACTAGATCCGGGCAGAAAGAAAATTCACAAATTTCATTTGGGTCTGCGTGTAAGCCCATGGTGGAGGACTTCTTCACCGTATGTAAAACCTCGAGTTAAGTTAAGACATGGGTACATCATGAGATTTTTGTGAGAAGTGGTGAGCCAAATTTCTCACAAAATTTGGCTAGAAATTTGGCTAACTGAGGAACTAAGTTCGGCATAAATTAAATTATTTTTTAATTTGCTGAATTTTTTTGGATATTAATAGTTAATTATGGCAAAAATTTTAAAAATTCATACAGCCAACCAAGTTTGATTCCCGGACCTCCTCTCTGAATGGCTTACATACATCAATAACACCACCTAACCACAAAAGCACTAAAACTTCTCTTCTCTAAATGTTTTGTTGTGATAAATTTAATATAGAATGTTGAAAAAATTTCAATTTTTTCAATTTTAATTGCCAAATTAAGAATTGAAAATTAAATTAATTATTTGGCACTAAAAATTGTTAACTAACTTAGGTTTGTAAGGTAGCTACACCAGGTAGCTAAGAGGTAAGGTAAGTATTTAAACCTAAGTAGCTAGGAGGTAGGATAGGTATTTTAGCTTAGGTAGGTACAATAATTATCTACTACTTTAACATATGTATTTTTAAATAGCTAAAGTATTTTAAAATAACTTATAATAGTTTATAATTTAGCCTATGGACATATTTTAGAATTGCCTAAAATAGTTAAATTATTTTAGCTATTGTAGCCTAGGTAGGTAACTACTCTAGCTATTTTAGCATAAGTAGGTGGGGAAGCTAGGCTAGGGTACCTAAGTAGGTTAGAAAAAATATATTCATAATAATATGATAACGAAAGATACTATATGACGGAAAAGCAGTGCAATGGTTAAATGCATGGTTCTTCAATGTGAAGAGTTGAAGTCTTCATGCTTACAACTTCCTATTTATTTGTCACTTTGTAAGGTTACTTAGCTTGGCCTAAGTTGCATAGGCTAGAAGTAGGTTACGTTTTTTAGCAACTAAATGACGTACGCTAGACTTATATCCTAGTTTAGGTTGTTAAGGCTATGTTATGTATACTTCTCGCCTAGGTTAAATTGTTAAAAATATTGTTGTTGAATATGACTACAAACATGTGTGACATGGTGTTTGTAACTAAGGACAAAAAAATGACTAGTGGTAGAAACAATGTGTTTGATTCAACTATAGTCACATGTAGTTGCATTGGTCATTTATGATTACAAACCCAAACATAGGTGTAGTCATATATGTCATGTTTTGGTGTAATGTATGCATCCCATTGTCTAATAATCCTTAAACCCTAAGTTTTAGTCACATGCAATGGTTGTAGGATGACGTTCAAGCACCATTTTACATGTAAGCAACAACTTCCATTGTCACCTCTTGATTCACATGGTGTTAAGAATTCACCAATTTGTAGTTGAGTGAACCCCCCCAAATAACCATAATCTCCTTTTCCATGGAGATTTTTTGCCAACACAAACTTATAATGGGGGGTGGAAGGGAGGTTTTCTATCATTCCTTTGTAATGTTGAAAATTAAAATGGCTACTCATGTGGTGGCAAGATAAATGTATTAAAGTTTTGTGAACATAATATGTGAACTTTGAAATAACATTATAAGATGCATGTTGAATTTTGGAGGTCGAAAAGAACATGTTTATCGGAGTTCAAATGTAATCGAATTAAAGAAATGATGTTATAAAATGACATTTGATGCAAGATGTTGAACAAGGAAATGGGACATAGGCTCACAATTTACAACATCAAATGATTGAAACATATTTGACTTTTTAACAACAATAACCAATAAACATTGAAAGATCTAATTTGTTCATTTGTATAAATAAAACCAAATGGAATCTTCGACTTCTCGCTTACCCACACTTGAATCAAGCATTATAGTCCCACATGCAAATAAGAATGAATTGAGCTTGCAAAACCTCTCCAAAATTTACCATTGCACCATGGCTCAATGTACTCACCAAAAACAAACAAAAGAAAATTGGCTTGAACACCCAAGCATAAGAAAAATGGTAAACTCACTTGGGATATGGAATCCTTGCATCTTCATGCAATAGTAGGAGTCCTCACTTCTCACACCAAAATTCCTTTATTCAAACATAACTTTCTTCAAACATGTAAACTTCAAGAACCCTAGATAATAAACTAGTCACAAAGTTTGCACATAGTTTGGAATTTGAAATAAAAAACTAATGACTTTGCAGGTAAATCCCAACTAAATCTATATAATCCCTAAAATCTACATATATGGGATTTATGAACCCTAATAGGTTTTTGAACCCTTGAAATGAAAATGATAAGTTGAAATTTATTGTTTAATTCAAATAGGTGTTTATTTTTTAACTTTAGCCTTGTTGTGACAGCATCACATCTTTGTTAAATATTCATCTTGTTGATAACTTGTGGATTTTACATATAAAAAAAAGACAGAAGAGGAGCAACAATATTTTTTTAATAGGAAAAAAAAAAATTTAATATAAAGACAAAGGTCTTTTTGTTTTTAAAAACCAACCCATACTTAGACGCCATGAACCACAACATTGCTTGTTTACATGAATTTGCACAAAATTATTAGGAATTGAACAAGTTGTTGAAGATTTGTGAGTGGTTTTTTTTTTGTTTTGTTAATCTCACCTTTTAGGTTATATGTTGATTAGAAGTTTCATATCTCACAACCCCTACACCTTTTTCACATTTCCTTTCTTTTTTGTTTTGTTTTTAGAGGAGTGCTAGAAGAATTTCCAAAAAAAAAGTAATAATCAGCCTAAACTATGGTTGAAAAAATTAACACCATTATAGTGTTCGAGTAGCAAACAACTCAAAATTCATTGTGTTCTTTAATTAAAATGCATTAGACGTTTTCAATTATTTTCATCAAAATTAAACAATATAATTGATTTTTTATCAAAAAAATTCACCTAAAGTAAACAACAATGTGTGAATTGAGCTTTTTCCCTATATTTTGCAAAATTTTAAAAACTTATTCAAAATATGCAAGCTTTAGAAATAGGTGTCATACATTGGATATGTCCACCTTGCTAAATTGATTGAATAATGGAACCATTAACTTGAAGACAAGGTGAACTTTTAAATAATTCAAATAAAAATGAATATACTTGAATCATTAGGCAAAATAATGTTTAGAAAGATTATACTTGCATGGAACTAGATGTTTGAACAACTAGCACAAAATCTAGATGCAACTTACATTATTTTATTCCAAAATAATTTCACATCAAAAATAATTTTAAGTTGTAATATATTTGTAAACAAGTCAACAACCTAACACACCACCATATTCCCATTAGTTTTGGTTAACATTGTTTGATTTTATATGTAAGTTATGGATAAGATGCACTTGTTGCATCTACATTGTAACTATATAACAAAAATATTTACATTTTAAAATATTATTGTCAAATCCAAATATCACACAATTTTATGAGAGTTGCAAGTAATAAGGTTACATGTCGAACATTACATTTAGTTCTAATTTAGTTACATGCATGTCGACATTGGGACTTCTTAGCATGTTTTTATGAATTCTTTCTCAATATTGTTTGATTTTAAATGTAAGTTGTAAATAAGTTACAAGTTGTTCATTTATTTTAACAATGTTGGTGTGGGGTGCAAAATTTTATGTCATATGATGCATGTTGTCAATGGGGATGCTTCGAGTTGGGATTTTAAATATGGCCACATCATTCAATTTATTATAGTTTTTACCAACATTACAATGGATGAATCATTTATAATTAGTCCTTATTGCATATGAACCAATTATTTTGTTATTAAAACAAAATTACTATACAACATTGTTCACATTAAAATAAAACATTCATATAATTGGTTTTGGCAAGGTTTATGCAACTATAGGTAGTGAATGAACTCCAAAACATTACATTATAATTAGATGTAATTCTCAACACCATTTTGAATGTTTATATTATACTTATATTCTTATTTGGAATATAATATTTACATTCAAAATAATGGACATCTTTGTAAACAACTTTTTGGCCCCAACAATATTTAGATCACATGGAAATGGCAATGTTGTTAAGGGCATGTTTAGCAAAGGTGCATTGTCACTTTGTCCCATGTAATCAACCCATATATCCATCGTAATAAGGCAAATATGAAATTACTTGTGTAACATAACTTTCCAATGAAGGTGTTGTTTTTCGTGAAAGAAGAACACTTGTGTTTGGGAAGGAAACACAAATGTTTCTTCATGGTTTACTATCATATATCAAAAATTAACTAGGAGGAATTTGCTTCATCACACTAGTAAGTTGGAGATCTTTTTATATTAAAATTCCCCTTAATTTAATTTGTGAACAAAACAAATGTCAATCGGCACACTCTATGCCAAATCATTCACATGGTCATGATAAATAATTATGCAATTAAATTTCAACTTGGTATTATAATATTGAAAATTTGTAACATTGATGAAAATATGCAAAAACAAATGACATTTGGTAATAAGTTAATGGATCTCCCCCTTGCATTTGTGGCCTTTATGCGTCTATGCCTATTCTCAAGAAATTCATTTACAAATTAAACTTATTTGGATATGACTTTTAACCCATAAAAGATTTGAACCACATGAGTGAGTGGTATTCTTCAACTAGGCATAATCAAATGATGAGAGTTGAAATACATGTAAGGCCATAGTCCATTTGATTATGAACATAATAAATGTTGGTCAACATGTTATTTGTTGAATCATTCACATGGTGATTATGAACAATTAAATGTTACAAAATTGCAACTTGAAATTTTAATTATGAAAATTTAAAATATTGGCAAAATATGCAAAAACAAGGGATATGTGGTAGTAAGTTAGTAGGCGAATCTTTTGCATCAATGACTTTCATGCATTTATAAATGTTTTTAAAAATCAAATTGAATTAAAAGGAGAGGGTCTCTTAAAACATTTTTTGCACTTCTTGGGTTTTTTTGGTGATCTTCAACTATCATAAATGTTACATGATTAATTTTTTTCTTTTAATTAAGAATTAAGAATGAAACATTATTGCCATTCTTATTGTTCATTTAGAAATTGTGGAGGCTTGAAATCAATGTATGTTTTATTTATTCACATGTAAAAGAAAAATGGTGTGCGTAAACCATCCATTTTGTTTGAAGTTGACTTATAGGATGTTACTTATGTTAGTAATGGATTTGGGAGGGGTGAAAAATTTGATGATGACAAACACATTGTGGTCTTTGTTAATGTGTTTGAATATTTTACTTTTGGGGTGGATAATCAAATTGAAGTAAAACTAATCCAAATTGAAGTAGAACTAAATGCAAGTTTATTAGAACTAATTAATGCACATAAACATGCAAGAAAACAAATGTCAACAACAAAGGTGAAACAAGAAACCAAATATAATAAAATCTAATTTCAACACTTCAAAATATGTGATGCATTTTGTTTTAAAAACCACCACTGTGTGTGAATGAAGCTTGTAGTTTAGTATGTATCCCATCACAATGTGTTATTTATGTTATATTTTAGTGATACATTAATTACAATGATCTTTCATCCACGGGGCGAGACTAAAAAAGACCCTGCAAACAAGTACATTAGCATCCTGAAGGGTGTGTCTGTGAGGGGGGGGGGGGGGGGGGCGCGGGAAGGAGTGACGGACCCAGAAAACCATCAACCTTGGGGGTAAATAGAATTTCATCCTGTCTGTCCTTTTTCTTGAACGCTTACACTGCTGCTACATATATTTTCACCTGCTCCTACTTGTACAACTACAATAATTACTCTCGGACCTTGTGCATTAAATGCTGAGTTTCTGCATTTCATACTGAGATTTAATAAAATTTCCTTGCAAAAACACCACTGAAACAGGGGAGAGGGAGTGAAAGGAGGCCCAAAGATAAGGTGAAGACAGGGTGACTTTCTGGATAACTCTAATGTCTTTGTGGGATTAATTTGTTGTCATCCACAAGACAGCCAAGAACCAGAGTATGAAATTTACTGGGACCCACCTATCATCAATTTTGCCTACATAAAAAACTATCCAATTAATAATTCCCCAGTTAATATTTTGATAATACAAGAGAATCACCTAGTGTAATGTAAGGTAGATTTTTGTACATATACTTTAACCAACCAATTTTATTTATTTTTGGGTATATATACAGTTCACAAGACAGACCCTCATTTTTCTAGTAATGTATATGATGAAAGAAGGGCGTATTTAATGTATACCTTGGTCAGGTAGATACCAAATGAGCAATTTGATATAAAAGCCTTGTCATAGGTACTTTTTCCCCTATGGGCCTTAACGTAAACCTAAACCAAAGTGCGAGCATAGTTACCTATGAACTGTGATGTTGCAATAAATCTTTAGTTAATTTCAATCTTTCAGAAGAATCTTTTGAGAGTGTCGAGTTTACATACATGAAGGAAATTTGCTGCAATGGTGAGAAATGCGCCACAATCATACATAGTACTCGAATTTAGCTCAGCGACAGCTTATGAGTGTTTGGATCGAACAGTGACACCATCCACACTGGCTATTATGACATGTGTAGCCATGTCCAAGAAAAGACCATGACCCACTACCCCAGGTATTGATGATATGGCATTGGCTGCAGCCTTTGCATCCTTAATTGGCTCCTGTAAAATGAAATTCTACTTCAAAGATTGTCACCAAGAAATTCCAACATCAAAAGACTGTTGGATAGTAGAGTATGAAGTGTCGTGGAGCCCTTGTCACACAAATCATCTATGCAGTGGATGTCAGCCAGGTTGTTCACAAGAATCTTGATTAATGAGACCATAACAAGAAGATGTTGGTGGCAAAGACAAGCCTAGCAGGGATCATCTCCAACAATGCCAATCCTTCAGATGTACATGTGCAAGAGATCCTCAAAGGCAAGGAATCCAGGTTAGTACCTTGAAGTAGAGCTCAATGATGTAATTTGAGTTGTCAGTTACAAAAGGGTTGTCACCCTCCATACGTAGCTTGACCTGAAAAAATCACCAGGAGGTTGTTCTTTGAGTCAAAAAATGCCACAATCTAAACAACCCAAGGGTGCCTTACATCTATATCCTTTACCCCATGTAGCTAGTGCCAGTGCTCAGGAGAATGCATTTGGTAGATGATATGGTCACCCTAGTACCAATTCCAAAGGTGGGGTGTAACAGTGACTGCACAATGGTTAAAACTGATACAGCTGATAGGTTTGCATCCCTGTAGAACAATTGACTCAGTACTGTGGTAAATGTTGTGGTTGAAGGAATTAAGCAGTGATGTTCTCAGCTATATGGCTATACAATGTTTCATGGGAAGAAATAGCCCGATGCTTTCAAGTTCACAATAAAGTGCAGAATGTGAAGAAGACAAGCACACAGCTCCAGGGAAGCAACCAATTTCTGAAATAAAATTGCACACCTCACAGCCTGCAAGCTCAGGCAACTTTTTTAAGCGCTCAGCATTATACTTCCAGCAAAATTGTACAACCTCCACAGGCATGGCCAGCCCACTTCCTCCTAGAGCATCGACCAACTGCAAAAACCACTAAATTTTTTTATTGAGTCCTTCAGGGCAAAGTTGGTTCTTGAAGAAAGCATGTCACTAATAACAACCACCCTTGGTCTCAAAACTGGAATTGCAGCTGGAAATGACTGTTCTTCTAGCAAATTGTTCTTGTTCAGAGTTTGGTTATTCAATTGCAACCATACAGAAGGGGAAAAAGGACCTTGGTTTCATCAACCACTACCACAAACGTTGTAGATGCGGTCTCCACCATCTGAAGAAGGACAACATCATTTTAAACTAAATCAGGTTCAGCCAATAAGTACAACATATTTCAGAGGTCACTGACCATCTCAAACAGTTTTTTCCTACTTCCAGTATAACCCCAGAGGCTGATCATGTACTGTAATTGCTATGAGCTGGGGACATTGCTACTCTGGCCATACTGCCATTGTTACCATTAGCAAATATAAATACAGTTCTGATGAAAGGCCCTGCTTTATATATTCAGAAAGAAGGTCACTCACCTTCTCCCGAAGCAGTGCTCCTCCTCTGCCCTTCACCAGGTTGAGATCGGGATCAACTTCATCTGCACCGTCAATGGATAGATCAATCTGGTCACAACATGGCAATCACCTTGATTAGTTTAGATGAGAATCAAACCAATTATAACTGTTGTGATCAGAAGTATATCTTCAGTGTGTCAACATCAATTTGAAAGCAGATGGAAAATTGAAGATATAGCATAAAGAATTCCAATGGATGCTTCAAGGGGCATAGGGTTATGATTTGTTTGAGGGCAGTATGCTACCAGAGGATGATCATCCAATCCAGAGAGTGGAATTCCAGCTGCTACTGCCTGCTCTGCTGTGCGCTGCAAATCCAGTTAAACATACTGCAATAAATACAAACTTTCGCCCTAAAAGAAAGGAGCAATCAGAAAACCCATAAAAATCAACAAATTCCAGATGCTGTGAGGTGGAGTTATTCACTGTAGATGTTGCTACAGCAATGATATCCTTGAGCTTGCCTTCCTGCACAATGGAAAAAATCAGTGCGCAGAAATCAGAGCCTTAACTTTGATGCCAGATCATTTGAAACACAATGGCTTTAGCTCACACATGCACCACAGAAAGAAGGCTTGAATTCTACACTCTAATCTTTCAAAATGCACATAACCTGAATCTTACAGGAATATTTCTTTACACACAAGAAAGCCTTGTACCTTGAGAAGCTGCCCAATTCTGGCCACTGCAAAATTCGCAGTGCTGCCTGTGCCTAGCCCTAAAACCATCCCACTCTTCACATACTCCACTGCCTGCATGAAAGAGGGACCATAATTTACACTCTTTACCTGATGGCATCCAACTTTTTATTTTTGGCAGTTAGTTATCCAAGGAAATGAGGAAACAAAAAAAAGAATGAGGGCCCATACTCAAAACTGGACCGAAAAAAAAAAGAGCCACAAACCTTGTAGGCTGCAATTCTCTTGAGTTCATCTTGTGGCACTGTCTTGGTCCCTGCAGAAAATTGACCATTAGATGAATATATATATATATATATATATATATATACCTTTTTCTACTCTTCCAACCCACATTTCAAACTTCAGAAATCCACATTCAACAATTCCAACACACATTTTAAACTCAAGAAATCCACATCTGAAGAGCAGTGACCGAACAAAAAAGACCCATAGAAACCCTGTTTGCATGTGATTCATGACTGACATCACATGCTGAAATCAAGAAACGCTTACACTAAAGTCTAAACTGGTCTGTCTCTCTAAAGCTGAACTTCAGCCACCCATTTCAAGCATCTGTGGCCATTGGGCATTTCTGAGCTTCACTTTAATAATGGTCATGAGTGACAACCCACAAAAGGAAAAAATTTTAAAAATTAAAAATCCTCCCACAATTCCATGACAATTCCATCAATGGAACCAACAAGAAAACCACATTATTCCTTCAAAGCTGAACTGCATATCCTTTTAATTCCCAAGCAAAATGTGCTTGCATTTCGCAGTTTCCATCTTGTTAGCAATGAAAGACAAAGCAAAAGGGAACCCAAACTTGCTCCTACAAATCATGACTACTTGCATGTTGGCTCCAAATCAGCTGCAATTCCTCCATTTCAAGCATGAAAAAACCTAGGGGGAAAACCAAAAAAAAAAAAAAAAAACCCAAAAAAAAACTTGGTTCCAAAAATTCAAAACTTCCATCACCAAAAGAAAAAAATCCCTCACTCTCTCTCTCTCTCTCCTTAAAAATAAAACAACCAAAA
>Ga0116227_10001629_pt1 | contig 50552 bp, 36 predicted proteins | sample S1TSphgellanicum_FD_89693 | JGI IMG/M metagenome (GOLD analysis project Ga0116227, IMG submission 89693) | Host-associated microbial communities from peat moss isolated from Minnesota, USA - S1T2_Fb - Sphagnum magellanicum MG | ecosystem: Host-associated > Plants > Peat moss > Unclassified...
CACGGGCAACACGGACACACAAGACTCACCACGGCCCGGACTTGGGGGAAGCCACCACCTTCCCCCTTATAGTATACTCTGTGACTCTCCACGGAGCCCACATCCAAATGGCTATTTTTCCCGAGACTCCCGAATGGGAGTCCCGAAATCGCGCCAAATGGGACTCCCGGGACTTTGGAGCCCCATAACTTTGCGAGCAGATCTCGAATCGCGATGTGGTCTGAAGCAAAGTTGTGGCTCTCGTCGAGAGCTTTCCAACGCCATGTTGCACTCCCGAATCGGACATTGGGAAAAGGTCGATTCTTGACTTTTTGTGGTCGGGAGTCAAACTGGCAATTCGACTCCCGGCCCTTCTTTTGGCCATAACTTGTGTTTTAGATGTCCAAATGAGCCAAGCGAGCCCATTTTAGACATCTACGCTCCAAGAGCTTTTCAATAATATAAAGAACGCCACGAGCCATTGAGTTTTGACCCCTGTAATCGCTCTCTGAAGTTTCGGGAGTCCACCGGGACTCCATCTCCCAAAGTGGGAGTTGCCTTGGGAGTGTGAGTGTTCACTCCCTCACACTCCCTCACACTTTCTAGCACTCTTGGGAGTATGTGATGTGACTCCCGGGCTTTTTTTTGCTTTAACTCCCGGGCTTCTTCTTAGCCCGCACTCTTGCAAATGCCTTTGCCTTGACTCCCGGGCTTCCTTCCTCTTGGCCCGCAACCTTGCAACCCCCTTAGCCTAGGTCGCGAGCCCAAAGCTAGGGTTGCAACATAATGTGTTACATTATGTGAATGTTTTAGTGTGGTTATTCACATGGGTTCAAACCCACTCATTTCTAAGCATGGGAAATTTGGTATCAAGTTGTGTCCCAACCTTAGCTTTGGGTTCGCAACCAAGGCAAAGGGGTTACAAGGTTGCGGGCCAAAAAAAAACCTGGGAGTCAAGGCAAAGAGGTTGCAAGGGTGCAGGCCAAGAAGAAGCCCAGAAGTCACATCACATACTCTCGAAAGTGTAAGAAAATGTGAGGGAGTATGAGGGAATGAACCCTCACACTTCCAAGGCAACTCCCACTTTGAGAGTTGGAGTCCTGGTGGACTTTTGAATCTTTAGAGAACGATTTCAGGGGTCAAAAATCAATGGCTTGCAACGTTCTTTATATCATTGGAAAGCTCTTAGAATTTAGATGTTTAAAATGGGATCGCATTGCTCATTTAGACATTTGAAACACAAGTTATAGCTAAAAAAAAGGCTAGGAGTTAAACTACCAGTTTGACTCCTGACCAGAAAAAGTTGGAAATCGAATCGATTTACTTGGCTACAGAGGATGTGCGACATATCGTTAGAAAGTTCTCAACAAGAGCTATAACTTTTCTTCAAACCGCATTTCAATCCGAGGTCTATTCGCAAAGTTATGGGGCTCCAAAGTCGTAGGAATCCCAACTGGCACGATTTTGGGACTCCCATTCGGGAATCCCGAGAGAGAAAAACCATTTGGATGTGGGCTTTGTGGCTAGCCACAGAGTATACTATAAGGTGGTGGCTTCCCCCAAGTCCTGACCGTGGTGAGTCTAGTGTGTCCGTGTTGCTCGTGGCTCGTCTTAGCACCAAAGGTGCTCCAACTATGCATTAACCACTTTGTGTGGGTTGTGTGCAAGCCCATGTGAATGGGTGAAGCTTGTCAACTTTTCTTAGTCCCATCCCGAAGCTCCAACATGCCCTTCTACCCCTCAAAGTGTTGTGAGCTAAGGAGCGTGCCCTGACTCTTCCTTCTTCCGTCGTCTTCTACTTGGACTCACATTTGAGTCCTTCAAGGAATTGGGAGTGCATCAAGTTGGGCCAAAAGTGTGATCAAACACCTTTGAATGACATACGATCACCAAATTTAGTTAACGAATTTAATGCCCATGATTTATTAACATTTGCCATTTCCCACATGTATAAAATATTTTTCATTCATGTTGCCCTATTAATGTTTCAAACAGCGTATCAAATAATATGTATCAATATAATATTTTTTAAATATCAATGAATTTGTATTACATTTTATATATCAATGAATTAATGTATTAAAGAGTACGTATTTAACCTGTAAATGGGTCATCAATAAATTTTTTAACATTATTAACTATATTCTACTTGGGAAATGCAAAGTATTAGAAATGATTTAGTCCATCAAGTACATTTTCTTCTTTTTAAAAAAATTCAATAACTTTTCTTTCTTGTGCATTTTGACCTTAGTCATGTGTATTAGTGTATCAACTAATATTAATGTATAATAAAGGTCTTACGTTGATATTTTATGTTTCAAATGTTCTTCATAGATTAGGGCAACAAATCCTAAACAACATTTTGAATTGAGCATTAAAGATTTAGAATTTGCCAAGTTTTGGCAAGCTTAAGGTTGGTTGGGGGATGGCATGATGGATTTCTTGAATTTTAGTCACTATTTCAATAGCCCTTTAAACATTTGATGGGCAATATTTGTGGCAAGTGTTTTCATTACATTGTCTTTGAAGAAGTTATGTTGGGCAATGGAAAAAAGACTGGTCGCCTGAACATCGCCGTCCTTATTAAGCTTCGAAACGCTCCTACGACTTGATTTTGCTATAATTAAGGCTGTCAATACTGTAAAAGTTACTCTAGCCGAAAGCAAGGCGTAGAAAGGCTTATAAATAGTGCACTTTACCTTTCTGTGCCTTACCTCAGGGAAGATAAAAAAAATTGAGCTTCATTATGCGCTTGGCTACGTTTTGGTACACCTTTATTCTAGAATAAAAATACTATTTTACAAAGTTTTTGGGTGCAAGCAAGGTAAAGTAGATGGTTGATTGCTTTGTGTCAAAACACATTACGAGTAGCCATGAAAAAGTTTTAATGTATTGAAATTACAAATTTTATTTTGTATAATAATTAACATGATGATAATCTTTCATTTTATATTTAAAATGTTGAAGAACCTCATCTTGAAAGTAGAATTAAGTAGAATTTTAAAAAATACTTTTATTTACACAAGATGTCAAATTTTACAAAATGGGCTATATGTAGATGAAATGTTGATTAAATTTTTAAAAAAAGTTAATGGGGCCTTAAAAGATACTTATATATTGTCAAATTATGTATTTTATAATCATAATATATCAAATCTTTAAAATGAAATAGGTTTGAACACCATATTGACCAAGTTAATTCCAAATGTATTTTCAACATTTTTTTATAATACCAAAGTTATTCAAACTTTGTATTCAACTTCTTATAAACTAAATGTAATGACCTATGTTTTCATATTTTTACTTTAAAATATTTTAAATTTACTTTCTTGTGTTCATATAAAAAATTGTTTCATTTTTAAATTGGATTTTGAGGGGACTATTTTTTTCTGTCTACTTTGGGTGGACACCCTTTTTGCTTATAATGAAAATCTTGTAAGGGTTTGTATGGAATAATTCATTAGTGTCAAAAAAAAAAATGGTCACCATGGGCATGATTATAAAACGGGTTTATTATATCATCAAATGTAGATATTATGCTTAATAAGTAGTTGACATATATATACATATTAATGACTACCCCCAACATAACTAATCTTCAATTAGGCTTTGTTTGCATTTTTACACATGACACTAGTCATTACACATGACACTATTGTCTGGTTAGTGTTGTCATACGGGAGTGTTGCAATATAGGCTAGATTTTCTCAATGCAAAACTTTAGAATGCATTTAGACAATGTGATTTTTTCACATGTTTTTTCAATATTTGTTTCAAATGACATGAATTCTTTCTAATGAAGTGGTTATTTGCACAACTACCTTAAATACATAAAGATACCTAATCCAAATTTGAAATGGCTATGTGTAAAGGTTGCATATGAAAGAACATTTGTTCTTTGCCACATTTAGTAGCTACTTAATGGAGATCATTTGGTTGGCTTCATCCTTGTATCTAGATTTCCCTTCAAGACTGCACCCAACATAACAAGGTCCATGTGCTTTGAATGTAAATTCCAATGGAAGTTTAACATGGTGGGTTTAAATTTACTTCCATGATGACATAATGTTTTTACCCCATCTCAGCCTATTATCACATTGTGACTTAGCTTTTGTTAAATTAAGTAGCACCACTAACATAGTTACCAGTGAACCAATTATTGGACAAAAGAATGTACCTTGAATATATGCTCATGGGCAGTTAGTTCCAGCCTTGAGAGTCAATCGTCAAAAGTAGCAAATGCAAATGTTACTAAAAATTTGATATAGGAAAACAAATGGAAGGTGGATTTCAATTCTTTTTGATGGTACATTTTCTTGCAGCTAATGTTTGCCTATTGAGATACTTAAACCCCACAAATGACCATGGAATGTTTGTATCTGCAGATTTTTTTGTTGATTTTCATATCATCACAATATCAACATTGTCCCATCAAGCACATAGGGAATGCACATGACCTCACACCAATGTCATTATGAAGATAATTCTTAATGCACATAGCCTTTGGAAACACACAAAAAAGTTGAGTTTCAGATATTTGAATGGTGTCAACATTTGTCCTGCATTGTTGCAAAGAGGTTGAATAGCCTATAATATGTTCGAAGACGGGTTCAGTAAGCAAAATTAAATCACAAAAAAGGTTTACAAAAAATATCCATGTGAGTACAATTGGTCGACCAGTGCAACTTTATCAATCTCCAAGGTTATTGTCTAAAAGGCAGCACATTTTTTTGGAATCCAAAAACCTATTGTCCTTAAGGTGACATGTCATAAGAGATGAAGCCAAGTAAGTTCCTTGCTTTTTGAAGTTCTTGTGTTGAGGAGTGAAGGAGCCTGTAGGCCCATCCAAAGCACAAAATTGTAGTGTACATAATGGAGGTGCAATAGAAGAGAGGAAAATCCACAAATCACCAAACTTATTTTCTTAAAGGGGGAACACTGAACTACTTTTGTTTTGTAGAAATGGAGAGTTCAATCTTCAAAATCTAAAGTAGAGATAGCTGCCAATAACCACCAACCCACTTTCACTGCTTGCAGGTTGCACATCATCATATCAAACTTCATCCTCATCCAATTGATGGAAGCATGGGAAACAAGACACCTTGTCAGAGTACCAAGTGGAGCCCGCATGACTTGCTATAGCATACCACCAATTGACACAAAGACCAACAATGTGTATGTATTATGCCACCAGCAACAGAAACCACCTAATCACTCATGACCTATCATTGAAGCATATAATAGGGGAAGGAAAGGGAAGTGGGCATAATAGTACTGACAGGGGACCATGGTTAACCCTAGGGGGTCAGAGCCAGAGTGAACCAACAGCCACCAGCAGACCACAAGGGATGGATGATTGGTGGACAGGAAACACTTTTCTATTGGATTCCAGTTCCCCTAGCTAACTAGGCAGGGTGGTTAACTCAGTTGCTGTTTTTGCTATTTACTTACTAACAAGCCACTACTAGCCCTTACCCAAGCAGTAACTAACTACTTGCGTCTACTCACCTGGAGGCAAGTACCCACCCATTGTTCTACCTACGTATAGAACATATTTTTTTAGAGGATATGTTATGTCTACTTGCTGAAACTCCACTTGAACTCAATTGAGATTCATTCACAACTTAGTTATAATGGGCTGGTGATTGATGGTGTGCTGATGGCTATTGGTTCACTGTGAGCCCAAGTCACAATATGTAACCAAATTTGTCTAAAGAGGATTCATGAGCCACAGGAACATTGTCATAAGCATGTGCTTATGCAAAAATGTCGTGTGGATATGTGCTACAACAAACATCACATAGTTTGCATTGTAATGGATGAAACCACAAAGTTTACTTCTCACACACCTGTGTCACAAGTCAAGGTCTAGTTCTGTCAGAAAAACCATATTCTATGATAATGTTTAGTACTAGGAATGGTTGCAGTCAGATTCCAGAACAAGAACTTGCCTGTTTCACAAAGCAAACACAGGTATCATTACAGGATAAAACTTTTAGCCCCACCTCAATCCAATGAGTACAAAACATTGCTATATATGTATGTAGATAGCCGCACCTGAGAGGAGGAGGAGGAGGTAGGTAGGTAGGTAGGTAGGTAGGTAGTTAGGGAGGGAGGTAGGTATGTAGGTAGGCAACTATTTGAGAAAAAGTAAAAGAGCAATGAGAAAAGAAAAAGGATTGTTGCTTTTGCTCCATGAAAGTCTGCAAAATGAAATGAACAGGACTCCATTATCTAGCCATATATCCAGGGGACAATGCAGCTCCCTGATTGGCCCGTGGGCCCCAAATTTGACGTAAATGTTCGCGCACTCTAGCGTATGATTGTCCACATCTGGGTCCTGTCCATTGACGACCGTCGACTTTTGAGCGGACGATTTCTGGACGAATGAGTGTGAGAGGGATGGACAGAGGAGTGGTCCATCATTCATCCATTCAAGTATCCGGTTTGGTAATGGAAATCGCCCATAAAGGCAGGCAGACAATCGGAGTTAATAATCATGTGCTTGTGCCTCAACTTCTGAATGAAAATGGATGATTAGTTGAACGAGAGAGGGGAGAGGGGGCTAAAGAACCGCCTAGTTTGTTGTGCTGCAGAAGAGAAGAGAACGCTTTGCACTCAAAAAGACTCGGACGCGAGCTTAGCGCATCTGCCACACACACATTTGCCAGCGTCATTTCTCAGTACAGCAGGGTCGCATTTGCAGCTCTGACGTTGCGGTGCTCATCTTCTCTTCCAGCGCTTTCTAACGGCCCAACATTTGCGGAAAACGACTCAGGTTCCACTCACTTTCTAGTACGCTGCTACTGCTGTTGTTGCAGAATTCAAGCTGGCTCGATCTTCCTTGTTTGTTCTTCATACGCTTCTTTTGGCTTGTTGTGTCTAGTTGTGCTGTGTTTCTGTGGCAACGGGAGCTTAAGACCCCCCCCCCCCCCCATTGGTGCAAACTGATACTGGGTTTCTGTTGTACGCCAGCTTGTTTCGATCTTAATTACTACTCTCTTATGCTATCATCCCATGGTGCTGTATGTGCTGTATGTTTGGTTTTCTTTCCTTGAAATTTTCGACTGTCTGAGCCATCTTCATTTCTTCAATTGCATAGCAGGGAATCGAAGAAAATGCAGTGTAAAACTGCAATACAAAACTAAGAAGCTAGTCACTGGAATTGGATTTGATCTCTAGTCACCGAAGGAAGGTCCTTCGAGGGTCCTTTATAAGAACTGTTTTCTTCAGCTTCTGCGTAATTCTGACAAAGTGAGTTGCAAATTTGTTCATAGGGTTGATTCATAATGGCAGCAGCTCTGCTCAAGGGACGAAGGTGGTGCCTGATCTTATATGTCCTCTGTTTCCTATTCATTTGCTTGCAACAAGCAAGTGGTTACAGAGTCCATTATGTTGGTGGATCAGCAGGATGGACTAATTTTAACGTACTAACTGATGAGCCACCTGACTATGTCGCATGGGCTTCTTCACAGAGGGTCATTGTTGGTGATGTTTTAGGTGAGTACAACATCTAAGCCCTCTGTGATGAGTGTCTGAACTTGAATTGCTTGTACACCCAGCTCTGGATCTTCTGCGAATTTCTCTAAATTGTTTCACTGCTGCTTTATGGATGGTTTTGCAGTTTTCAGGTATCCTGCTGAATACCACAATGTCTACTCACTGCCGTCAGAAGAAGCTTTCAGTAGTTGTAATTATTATGAAGCTACTCAACTTGATCCTGGGACAACTGGCACCTACTATGTAAGCATCCACTGGTACTTCTTTGATGGGGACATGTCCACAAAAATCCCAATTTGTGCACAATTATCTGCTTCAAGAGTAAATGATCAGATGATTCATGACATTAAAGCTTTACATTGGTGGAGTACAAGGAGTGCTGATTATTGATTCTGTGTGATTGGCAGTGGATAGCACAAGAAGCGGGAGTTTACTATTTTGCTTGCTTCAAGTCCCTTGAGGGATTAGGAAGCCATTGTCAACTTGGCCAGAAACTGGCCGTGACAGTAGATTGGTCTTGACAGTAGAGTAGAGTGCAGAGCGGAGAAGTGTCCCTCCTGTCACTGCTTCCACACCAGTTGTTGCTGAAGCACCAGCACCAGCCACAGTTTAGTCTTCCATTCCTACCTGCATGGACTGCACTCTCTATCCTCTCAGATCTTATGGCCTGCAACATTTAAGTGTGCAAGGAAATGTGTACTAGATATGGTTTCCTGATAGTTATCCATTTTGCCATATGCAATTGATGATCTTGCCCTGCACATTGTAGAGGGGGCATTGCAGATTTAAAGCTTGATGAAAAGTCTTAAACCTGCTGAGCATGAAAGAGGGGATTTTTTGCTCTCCTGCCCTCCTATCTGTTTTGAACCTAGATTTCACTAGCAAACTAATCACAATAGTGAACTGCAGCAAAAGTATCAGCAAGAATATGCTGAAATAAAACTCCCTGAAATCTTGAATACAAATAAATTATTCATAAGTAGAATTTAACACATTCATAAAGTGGGTTTCAACATCATATTGTGACCTACACTGAGTTGGACTTTTGTGTTGGCTCTCTAAAGGTTGTGTGTGCAATAAAATGTTGTTACCTACTCTGTGATACTGGCAGAAAATTTCATGAATGTTGAATTGCTTGCTAACTCAGAAAAGTGGGAGTCTGTTGGAATCTGGTTCAGTATCCATCTGTGTTTCAGCTGAATTCAGAATCATCACCCTGTTTGTGCTTAATTCTTCTCTAAAGCTTTCTCACCAATTGATGTGAGTCAAATTTGTAAATGGAACACAATTTAACTAGGAAAGTGTTCAATGCTGCATACAACTCTAACTACACCACTTCTCTTTCTCACCAATTGATGTGAGTCAAATTTGTAAATGGAACACTTTCGATGCTTCATAGACCTACATCACTTCTCTTCTCTCAAATTTGCAGCCAGGAACTAAATCATTGTTAACAGCAAACTTTGTTCCTCCAACAGTGAACCCATCAGATTCCACTGTGTTTCAGTTCAATATTGCAATCAAACACTACTACCACAGGTCACACCATACTTTGTCCCTCCAGGAATGCTCCCAGTGCTCCTATACAGAATCCTGTCCAATAGGGTGGCTACACCCCCACATTACCCATAACCTGTAAGGAGTAACCCTGATGTTTGCAGACCAAAGTTTGACTGATCATAAGGCATGTTAGCGAGCATTTTGTTGATGCATTTGAAGAAGGCAAGATGACACTCAATTGCTAGTTGCATTGGACTGAAGAAAGAGAGGCCAAGTGATGGAGTGAGTTTGGATGACAACATACATATCTACAATATTGCAGATGAAACTCCAGAACAACACTTCAAAAGTAACACAAGAAGATGAATGTGGTCATAACCTTGTGAGTGTTAGTCACAAAGTTCCAGACCATCACCTTCATCATGAACAGCATTGACAAGCTGTCATCACTCCCTGCTGACTTCATTAGCTCCCAACAGTGTGTATACAAGTATATAATGATCCACCCAGCATTTCAGGCAGCATGGGTGACAGCCTAGAACAACAGCATGTCAATTGTGTATAGTGCATAATTCAAATTCAATGAATTCAACTAACAATGTAAGGATGAAATTCAGAAATTCAGATTCTGTTGCCAAAACCAAATTGATCTCGTAGATTTATGGATCTGAAGACAAAGTTGACTGAGGTGATGCCTGAATAGAAAGAACCCACCTGAGGAATACCTTGCTGGAAATGGAACACAAATGTAGACTTGCCATGACGAAGAGCTGCACTCTGCAGCTTCATACATGAGCTGCACTGGGGGAAGAGGCGTTGCATTATTGGCTGTTTCTTGACAAAAAGCTGATTCAAATTACGGAGGAGCCTCTGAAACTTTCTTGCCTGTGACTGCTTCAATATTGCATTGGGTGGCATATGATCTGCTATGCTGTCATCCAAACTCACTCCATCACTTAGCCTCTCTTTCTCCAGTTCATTGAAAGTTGCAATCTAATGTCTACTTGTCTTCACATTTATCAACAAAAACACTTGTGCTGGAAAAACAATTCAATTGCTATTATTTTGTTTAAAAAAAAATTTGCTTGCATTGTAGTTTGATCAGCAACAATGTAAGTGCATGACATGAAGGTATCTTCAACCTCTGTCCATGACGAGTGCCGCAATGATGACAACCATACTGCTTGAAAAGGTCCTTGATTAGGTTTGCTTCGGTTTCATTTGCATACTTGCTCCCTCTGGCTATAATGCACCAATGTGCCCACTTTGTCATGTTTGCATGGAAGTAAAATCAAAAGCAGGCAATTGTTATTATCATAAAAGCATTGAGCACAATCTACCTGGAATAGAAGCACGAGCCCAAGCTCCTGGATGTATCACATTGCTGGGCATCATGTTTCGACAACTTCCTCCCAGCACCTGGTCCTCACCCATTGTTGTTATGTCCCAATCTCATACCAAAGACTGCCCAAAAATGTTCTGCATTTCTTGATACCTCAGAGGCTTTGGATTTAGAACATAGGGGATTAGGTCTGACCTACTCTTCCATTTGACAACACTCTTCCAGTAGACAAACAACCCAATCAAAGGATCGCAAAAGTACCAATGCATTTAGCTTGCAACACAATCTAATGTACTGCATCCATGTTGATTTGTATCAAAATTGTCATAGCAGTGAACTGTTAGCAACCATTTCAAACCCAGTATTTCCTTAATATCACATCTGTGCAATGAGAAAAGAAATTGCAGTTCGATGACAAGAGCCCACCATTTTTCCCAAGGTTTAATTTCAACTAACCTTGAATGCAATCAAACCAAACATTGCATGGAACCAGACACTCTCAGTGGAAATAAATTTCTGTTTCTGCTTCTTGGAATTGTGTTCCCACATTCCCCGAACTGTAAACGAAACCTGCATACCATTGAATCACAAATCCATTCCCAGGTGCTCCTTCACATGCATTTTGTTCTGAATGATTCTATGAAGCTCCCAAAGCTTTCAGAAATTTCAGAAATGGGGGGTGGGGGAGGAGCAAATTAGGAAAAGTCTGAGAGTTTTCAGATGGAGACAAACCTGTGCTGCAGCAACTGAAGCAGCAGCAACAGCCAAGCCTCCAAGCATTGAACCCAATAGTGGTGTAGCACATGAAACTCTAAGAACTCTTCCTGCTGCCTTCAACCCGCCCAAACCCATGAGGCAGTGAACAATCCCCCTCCTCACAGAAACAAGCTTAAAGAATGGCAAACCAGGTAAGTCCAGCAAGAATGAAATCATTTCGGAAACGAGTACCTGACCAACTGCCAATGTGGAGCAGAAACTGAGGGAGGCAGCAGTTGGGGGAAGAATGGCTGCCGCCAATGTGTCTCTCTGCTTCTGATCCAACATCTCTTCTCGTAGGGCTGGATGTGCTTACACCATAACTACAGACAAAAGAGAAAGAAGGAGAACAAGACAGCAAATGCACCTGGTTGTGTGAGAGTGAAAACCTCAAAACCCCAATATCTGTGGAATCAAAACCTCTAGAGTAGTGAGTTTTCCGAATGGAGCCGAGATCTCGAACTGCGAAAATGCATGACTGACGACCCAAATGCGTTTAGCTGCTTTCAAAAACCACAACCAGGTACTAGAATCGGGAGGCGCAGAAAATTAGGGTTCATCAGTGAAACAAAGACCAAATCCATCTCGCGAGATAGAATGTTGTCCTGGGTTTTGGTCCTCGTTCAACTTCAGTTTTGCCCCCCTTCTTATATTTGCAGGGGCCAACGCCAAGAAGATTTTCATTTCTTCCTTGCAAAAGCTGCTTCATGAGTGAATTTGAGACTTGAGACCGAAGCAATTCAGGGGTATATGTCACATATCTGCGAGGAACTTTCTGTACTCTTCGTTGGGATTATCAACGTTCTCTGGAATTGGATGGATCTGGAGAGATTTGGAGGGAATTTGGTGTAGTTTCTCTTCTCTGCACAGGATTTTCCTTAAAGTCCTTGAGATGGGTTGATGGTGATGAAAGTGCTAAGTCTGATTGTATGCCGAAACACGACGATCTTAACCGGCAAATACTCAGTAGTATTGAGAACTGTGAAGCTGCACAATCCGACATCTTCTGTTTGTATGTAAGCAGAATGGTCCCAGAGACATATGAAAGGTCAAGAATCGTAGTAGTTTGGTCTAGCGTCTTTGTAACCGACATGGGCACAACTTTAGAGGGAGATTTGTTCACTCTGTTAATATTACCATCACTGAATCTGACAATGCAAGCTCATTTGAGCTCACTTGAGTGTCTGTCTGTGCGTCAACCTTGCCTTCGATTGGCCCAGTTCCTGTGGACTACGAACTATTTTCTTTTGAAGTTTGAGAGTTGTTCAAGCTCAAGCAGCTTATGAGTGTGTCAAGTTTTCTGCGACAATTCTATCCTAGCTCCTCCCCAGAGTAGGATAAGGCCCTAGGACAAGGGCCTCGAGCAGTCCCATTTCTGGTAATGCCTTCGTCGATGGGCCTTACCCAAAGTAAAGATCCTGCCACAAAATTTAGAGCGACCGGATGATCCAAAAGAAAGTGAAGATCCCTCCAGAAATGGAAGGACTCTCCACCCAGAAACAATTTTTTGCTGAGATAACATTCCATTTTAGAACCTGCCCTCTCCTAACCCCAGACAGTTTCAGTTTGGGCAGGTCTTTACATGTAGGGCAATAATGCCTGAAGAGTGGGGAGTTCTGGAAGTAAGTGCCCACCTGAGGCAAAACCAAGGGCCGCTTACTTCTGGAACTCACCCACTCTGAGGGCATTAGCAAGTGCACAAATGGACACAGTTCTTTTATTTAGATTTGTTTTCGTATAATGTCTGATGGGTATCCACTGGGTATCGTGGGAAAAAAGATGATGTGAGGCATGTCATAAAACAGAATGCTTGAGCTGCGAGCATTTTGTTTTCTGAAATGTCCCTCAGGATTTTGCACTCTATAAGCGTACCTACAAATACACTAAGAAAATTCTTGGAGGTCTTTACAGCAGTTGGAAGGGAGCTTTCACAGAGTGCACAGACAGAGTGAGGGATTGTTGATTTCAGATCCTGATCTGTTTGTATTTTGCTCTCATATAGGCCCCTCATGTAAACTGGGCCTTAGTGAGGAAATGGAGCAACCCAAACTTCAGACCTGCCTTTTGTAGAAGAGATAATTATTCCAGTCTAGACACACATAGACTGTGTCACAAAAACAACAGAGTTATGTTTATTGTTTTATATAAATATTGCCTGCTGAAAATTTCAGAATTTAAAAAGCCAACAGCTGAAGGTGAGATTTGAAATTTAATTAATTATTCAGCAGTTTGTTGTCAAATCAGTTTGGGTGCTATTGTAATGAGAGATGAAGACCATGTGATTACATAAACCCATATTTGAAATTCCAATTTTAATTCTCTCCCGCGCTCTTCCCCCCACCAATTTCTTTTCACCATTCAATAATGGAGACCAAATGTGAAGATGATTTTTGGTCACCATCCAATGGTGGGGATGATTTTTAGTCACCATCCAACAGTGGAAATCATGTTTAGTTGTCATCCAACAATGGAGATCAAAGTTCAGTACCACATCATGATGATGGATCATGGAGATGATTTTCACTTGTCATCCAATACTAGTGGAGATGACTTTTTGTTCCCATCCAATGTTGAAGATGTTTTTCCAATTGCCATTGAATGGCAAGGATTATTTTTGTTTGTCATCCAACCATGGAGATCAATTTTAGTTAGCATTTGAAGTCATGGATAATCTTTAGTTCCATCCAATGATGGAGATCACTTTTAGTCACCATCCAATGGTGAAGATCAAATTTTGTCATGATCTAATGGTGAACATCTCTTATGGTTGTCATCCAAGAGCAAAGATCACTTTTGGATGCCATCCAATGCTGAATGATCACTTTTGTTCATCATCCAATCATTGAAATTGCTTATAGTCACCATATGAGAATGGACTTCATTTTCAATCATCATTGAACATTGATGACAATTTTTGGTCAACATCAAATAATAGTTTGCATATTGCCCAAACATAAAATGAATGCTAAGTTTTGGTGATAGGTGCTTTCAATAGGGGTTTGCCCTACTGAAAAATCCCAAGAAAGTGAAAATGGATGAAAAAAATTGAAAACAATGTTTGAGTTGTAAAAATCCATGGGGTAATTTTGTATCCTACTAGTAGTGTATCAAACATATGTGTATTGCTACATAATTATGATAGGATTTTATTGCTATCAAAATAGCTATGGCAAAACTACGGAACATAGGTGCCCTGTATATATCATGACCATGATGCATCTCTTAGGGTTCAAAGGTGGGTAGGGTTTGCATTTTTATTTTTTTTCCCTTTCTCACTTTCTTTGCAAACTAATTGTGTTATATATTTTTTTACTTTGAGATTTGGTTGAAATATTTGGTTTGCAAACTAAATGTGTTTTTCTTTTATGTTTGTTGCCTGCTTTGTTGGGTGGGTGTTTGTGTAATTTTCTACATGCTAGAAAATTAAAGAAGAAGAAGAAAGAGAAGAACTAGTGCTTTATAAAGAGGAGGATCAAGAAAATAACTATTGATCATCCCCTCTTTGTCCCTTTCCCTCATTTTCTTTCTTTTCCTCTCTCCTTATGCTTTTCTCAAAAACAACCCCTCTTTGTCCCTTTCCCTACTTTTCTTTCTTTCCCTCTCTCCCTATGCTTTTCTCAAGAACAATTTGAGTAGGAATAATTTCAACACTCAAGGTTCTTTCAAAAGTCAAACAATGATGAACATACATAAGGTAAAGTGATGTTGCTAGAAGGATGTTATCAAGCTCATTCTTAGTTCTTAAGTATTTAAGATCATTCACATCTCAAAGGTATTAGTCAAAGAGATCAACATTAAACTTAAAAAGAAATAGAACTTAATTATAAGAGATTGCATTTTTTTCTTCCTTGGGAAGTAACAAGTTACATGCAACAAACTAAAGAACATTTGTTTATCATTATGAAATTTTCATGAGTTTCAAATTCCACAATAAAAGGCATTTGGGTAATATACATTTTGTGCACATGATAGTTAGGTTGAATTCAAATTCACGCTTGTGATGAGAGAAAACGAAACGATTTTCATATAATGTATCAAGTTCAGTTTTTATTCATGATTTTTTTTTGTTATGGTTGTTTAAGGTGCAATTACAAACATCTAATGATGAATTTTTTTTAACATTGTTGATCAATTATGCATTTTTTAGAATTTGAACTAATTTATGCTATTAGAATTAACAATAAAAAAAGGTAACACCAAGTTGTGTAATTTCCTACAACAATCAAATAATAAAAAATTGTGATAACAACTTTTATTACAAGGTTTTCCTTTTTCCCCATTTACATATAACTATTTACAATTCATGATCTTGGTAGCTTGTTACATTTTCACACATGAATCAACAATTTTGAAAGTTTGTTACTAATTTATATTACATCACAAACTTAGCATTCAACAAAGTAATGAAAATTGTGCAGAATTTGTTCATTTGTGGGTTTATATGTTTTGTGCACATTTTATTATGCATCAAAAATGCATTAGGACAATTTTAATCTACGTTAGTCATTTCAAATCCATAAAAATTCATGTCATTTCATTTGAATATAATTCATACTTAAAAGTCATTTAATCAATGGGGTTAAATTTATCCAAATGTCATAACTATATATTATTTATGGAAATGGATTTTTGAGGTCACAAATTATCCGTGCAAAAATCATTTCACTTGGTTAATTAACTCACTCATCATCCATGTGGATAATGATTCATCCTTGTGTTTTCATTTTGTTTGATGGGCTTAAATTCCACTACATTGATAAAGATTGGATACCAAATTTTTTTTTAAAAATTCAAGCTTTAAACCTTCAAATTACTCTCAATAACACAATTTTGAAAAAACTTTAAAGTCTAAATTGAAAGGGATCATCTAAAGCTTCTTTGCCACTATAAAAACTAAAAGAAATGGTTTAAACTAGTGTTGGGTAGATATGCAAGTTGTCCAAGGGTATCAACCCGAGCATAGATCTAGGTGTGACAAACCTTGATCAGTGGGCATCAAATTCAGAAAAAATGGATGAAACCCTATTTATGTGTGCTTTAAGTTTGTCATAAATGTTAACCAAAGCATGTACCTTGACATGCCTTTGTTGCTTGAAGTCTGTTAGATGTCCATGGTCAACAAACCTCCCACTTGCATTACATAGACAAGATATTAAGAATAGGGTGCTAGAAATTTATGGTTTAAGGTTTAACAAAAAGAACATTCAACCATCACATTGTTGTCAAGTATTTCATCTTTATTCTTTTTGTTGTGATTGTTGTGTTTGGATGTTTGGATGTTTGGATACATTTTCTTTCAATTGCACTTCAATCCTCGAACCTCTTTCTTTATTTTCAATGCATTTCAATGTTTGCCATTTGGTGTGCTTTTAATATTTAGTGTTTCATTGTTTAGTGTTTTGGCTTAATTGCTTTTGATGCATGACATTTTCGATTTTTAGTGTCCCAACCTAATTGCTTTTGGTGCATAGTGATTTCTTAGTGTTCTAGCCTAAATATTGTGTTTTAAAGATTCTCAATTAAACTCAAGTTTTTTACACATTGAAGTTGTTGTGGTTTAGGTCTCTCGCATTTTAGTATCTAGTGTTTATAAATGTATTTAATGCTTTGGTGCATAATGTTTTTAGTGTTCAAACTTAATTACTTTTGCAAATTCCTCTAGTGTTTTTTTGATGCTTCAATGTAATTATTATGTCTTAAAAGTTTTCAATTCATTGCACCTAAATTTTTTACACATCTAAGTTATTATGATTTGATTTTCTAACATTTTCATTTCTTGGTGCATTCAATGCATTTGGTGCAGATTGCTTTTTGGGTGTTCGAGCATAACTATTACATTTTAAAAAATTTCAATTACACCCAAATTTTCTACATACCCATGTTGCTATGGTTTAAGTCTCCAACATTTTAGTGTCTAATGTTTGCCAATGTATTTAGTGTTTTTAGTGCATTAAGCTTTTAGTGCTCTGACCTAATTGCTTTTGGCACGCATAATGTTTTCTTGATGCTTTAGTGTAACTATTATGTCTTAGAGGTTTTCAATTACGCCCAAGCTTTTGATGCATAGTGCTTTTGGTGCTCCAACCTAATTACTTTTGGTGCATAATGCTTTCCTAGTGCTCCAATGTGATTATTGTGCCTTAGAGGTCTTCAATTGCACCCAAGTTTTTTACATATCTAGGTTGTTGTGGTTTAAGACTTGGGTCTTGAAGTTTGGTGGTTTATTTGGTTTTTGGGTAGAATGGGAAATGATGGGCAGAATGGCAATCTAAGGGTAGTTGAATTGCAAAGGTCACCTACATCTATAACCAATTGTGAACATCTTGGAGATTTTGGGGTCAAAAGTGCTAGTGGTGTTAAATGGAAGAAACTTGCCCAATGACATAATAACTAGAGAGGTGCTTGAATTATCTATTGAGCTTTTGTAAACAAAAACTACCTTGCAACAATAACAATTCCTTCAAATGTTAGAGTGTAATTTAGAAGGCTTGCTTGTGTATAACAATGAGCATGGCACAATTGCAATGAATTAACATGTATCCTTAAAGGACTTTGTTATGTTGAAAATTTATAAATAAAAAAAAGTTGTTGTTGAGGATGTTTTTGTTCATGCCCAATTGTTAGTGGCCAAGAAGTGGAAAAAACCCATATCAAGATTAATTGTTGATTATTTTGGCTTTGGAGTCTTTTACAAAAAAATTAGACTTCATTCAAAAACATTTCTTGGAAGATTTGACATTGTACATCACCAAAGACTATTGACCATTGAGTTCCAATGAAAATGTTTAGCCATAACAGTTAATCTTTTGCCAATGTGGTTGAATTGTTTCTCCAAATAAATGACAACTCATGAATGAAATAATCCATAATAATATGGTTAGCAAGACCAAGGGCTGTAATGTTTTTCCTATTCTTGTTAAAACTATTACAATGATAATCACATTTGATTTACGAATGCCACGTGGAAGATTTAATACTTTTGCATTGTTGGCAAATTACATCAATAGCAAGTGGAAACCATGCCATATATCATAATATGCATTTTTGAAGTTCATGAAACATTTGGAGCTACAAGCTTTACAATTGAAAGATTTATTTGCTCATTTTGATTTGTGTGACAAGGTAATCGTATATGTAAAAGATGAAAATGTTAATTTAAACACCTTCATAAATGCTTTGACAAACATTGTTTCATATGGGGTGAATGCATGATATAATGGCTTAATAGTGGCAAAAATTACATTTTTTATAAGTTCATACAAGATTCTTTAAAATGATTCAAATGGACATGGTTGTGGTTTTTAAAAATATTATTATTTTGATCTTTGAATAATATATGTTCAGTCACGTACAAACCTTGTTAAATCTATGTGAAAACTTGTATTTAATGCAATTGATGTCATTTTTAAATTTGAAAGTCTTAAAAGGAAAAACCCGTGCTATGTCCAAAAGAATAACGCCCCATCTAAAATTTTCAATTTTTTTTTTTTTTGAAACAAAAAAATTAAAAAACAAACAAAAATTGCAACTCATATGGACTTATGAAAATGTGGTCAAATTTTAACCGTTCAAAAGTCCCTAACTATTAAACGATTAAGGTTTCAAACAAAAAAAATTTCATATGAATTTTTCATCTTGTATTACATTATATATTGAGTCCTAATAACAAATTTAGAATGTGAATCAATATAGATTTTTCCATTTTGTGATGTTCCAATCAAACAACTAGTCTATATTTTTCGACCTCCAAAATCCATTACCACTAACAAATGAATTTTTTATCAATAAATAACCACAAAGTTCTCTTAATAATGAAATTGTTAGTTTAGATCCAAATCCCAATTAGTAGATTTAAGAATATATTAATCACCATATGCATTTGAATAAAGGGTACCCAAGGAAAAAACATTGTTTTGTCACAAAAGTGAACCACCATAACTTGCATCTACCATGTGTTCCATTGTTGTTGGCAAATCTATATGTTACTAGTTGTTATGGGCATGCAATGTCAAAATGTTGTTAGTATGCTACTAATGATTTGAAAATGTCACTAGAATGAGGGAGGTTTTTGTCAAGGATGCATAATCTTCTTTGTAGAAAATTATAATTTGGAACCAAAAAGTGGAAAGGGTAGATAAGAATGGTGTTGCAACTTTAGCCTTGGGCTTTCGACCAAGGCAAAGGCTTGCAAGGTTGCAGGCCAAGAAGGAAGCTTGGGAGTCACATTTCATGCTCCTGAGAGTGTAGGAGAGTGTGAGGGAAGGAGCCTCTCACACTCCAAGTGAGCTCCCACTTTGGGAGTTGGAATCCCAATGGACTCCCAAATTTTTAGAAAGCAATTGCAAGGGTCAAAACTCATTAGATTGAAGTGTCCCTTATATCATTGAAAAGCTCTTGGAATGTAGATGTTTAAAATGGGCTCGCATGACCATTTGGACACCTGAAACACAAGTTATGGTCAAAAGAAAGGTCGGGAGTCAAATTGGCAATTTGATTCCTGCCCACTAAAAGTCATGAATTGCCCTGATTCCCTTGCGTTCAGGTGGCATGCAACATATCGTTGGAAAACTCTCAATGAAGGATACAACTTTGCTTTAGACCTCATATCAATCGGAGGTCTAGAAATAAAGTTATGGGCTCCCAAAGTTGTAAGAGTCCTAATTTTGGGAATTTCGGGGCTCCCACTTAGGAATCCCGAGACAAAATGCCATTTGGATGTTAGTCCCATGGCCAGCCACAGAATATACTATAAGGGGGAAGGTGGTGGCTTCCCCCAAGTCTGGGCCGTGGTGAGTCTTGTGAGTCATAGTTTGCTTGTGGCTTATTCTAACACCAAAAGTGCTCCAGCTATGCATTAACCAACTTGTTGTTTGGTTTGTGCAAGTCCATGTGAGTGATTGATTGCTTGTCATTCTTCCTAGTTCTATCCCAAAGCTCCAGCACGCCCTTTTACCCCCAAAGTGCTGCGAGCCAGGGAACGTGCCCCAATTCCTTACTCTTTCATTGTTTTCACTTCAGATTCACATTTGAGTCTATCAAGAAGTTTGGGATAGCGTCAAATGGGCTAAAGCTTATAGAGATGTTGGTTTCAAACAACCTTACAAGTTGAATGCACCTATGAAGACCAAATTTGCATCCAAAGTCATCATGTTCAAGGAATGCCTAGAGGTCAAGGATGTAATTAACCTTTGTTACTCATGACAAAAAATTGCGTTGCAAAATAAGATTCCTAGCTTGTAAACATGGGTTGGTTGTGGTAAGGCAAATCAGTTACATTAATACTCTTGTTGTCACACAATGTGTCTAGAACCAATCTTGCAAGTATTGGTTATTGTCTGATGCATTTGTTGTAGCCATTTTTATGTGTTGTACAATGTATGACAACACAATCAAGTCTAGGATCCAATGCAGGTATGTTAGTTGAAAACTTTATGTATAATTTCAATTTTTAAGTTAATTTGAATTTTTAGGTTAGTTTGATTTTTGTGAAACTAAATTAGGTCTATTTAAATTTTATGTTGATTTGGGGTGCTTGTAAATTGGGGATTTTAATTCCAAATTATAAGCTATTGGCCATCACATGAAATGTGAAATCATTAAAATGTTGTAACTTTTTTTGACATTCACATCTTCAATTCAGCCTTAGAGCGCACATGACATGTTGGTCCTTATGTTGGACCATCATTTTAAGAACTTGCAAATCATAATAGACTTTGTGGGCCTTGAATCAATTGTGGAAATTGTAGTTGAATATGATTACAAAGCTCTACTACCTCCCTTATTGATTGTGTATAATTGATTAACACTAGCCCCATCATAGTTGAAGTTGCAAGTCATGTTTTGTCGGCTTTGGGTTGGATCCCTAGTTTCAAAAGAAGAAGCTACCATGGGGCTTCTTAGAATAGAGTTGTCAATTTTTCAATGTAGGTTAGTACCATCACAAATTTCAGCCCATTGAAGTAATGGGTAGAACATGAGAAACAAATTCCTTATATTGGATTCCTTGAATGTTAGGTTATGGGGATTGTGGGCTCCTTGATTAAAACCAATAATATGCATTAACATTTTGATTCCTGAACCATTCCTAACCCAATTTTTGACTTTTTTTTCTTTTAAGTGTCCTTACACTTACACATTAGATATTTTTTCTTATTTATTTAATACGTGCAGAAGGGAATGATCCAAATTAATCATTAAAACAATAATGGTGAAAATAGTTATCATTTGTGTTCTTGACATCAATGGTCCCTTTGGGGCTTCACAATTTTGATTTCAAAAATTCATAACTAAATCCAAATTGATTCAATCAATTATCTGTAAAAGACATCAAGTAAGTTCACATTTGAAATATTCTCAAAAGTTAACATCCAAATTTTTTTTCCAAAATGTTGATTCCTTTCATGCTCCTAATAAAAAAAAATCCTTCATGTGACATTCCTGAAAGTTTTTTTTTGTAATACATTCATTTTTCGCATCAAAACACATTTTTTTGTAAATTTAATTAGATTTTTGAATTCTACATGACTTGGGTAACCTTTCAGTAAATAATTCGGAATGAAAAGCTTTATTTATGTGAGTCCTATGTTGTTTTGAAGTTGAATGGGTCACAAAAATTTGGGGTGTGATGTTCCTAGTGGTACCACCCAACAATAAGTTTGCCAAAATGTTGAAGACAACCTACTTGAAGAAAAAAATCGATCGTGGATTTTGATCTTCTTGAGGTGTGGATTAGTAAATTGACCTTGGAACATCAAGTTGATGTTGACAACTATGAAGGTCAAAAAGATTATTTCTTGCCTTTTGATGTTTTTTGTTGCCTTTCTTTAAATTTCCTAAATGGATTAATTGGTTTGTTGAAAGCATGTGTTTTATAGACTTAGTGTTCCTAGGAGACCTAAAACAAACTATAGAGTGCTTCTTTGATGAAATGGGAGATTCAGAAGTGAAATAATTCTAGATTTACCAAAGCTTCACATTCTTGATTGATGTGCTCTTTTTTATGTTTTGTTTAGATAGTACAAGTTCATCATTGAGGTGCGATGGTATCGCGAATATTAATATATTTGTTAATTGTGCTTTGGGTATGTATCATGCTATTTTTGTGTTTACATTCCTCTTTATGTTTTGCTCATGTACTACAACAAGGCTATTGCCATTATTAAAGCGATTGGGTAATTGTGCTTTGGGTATGTATGATTTTGTTTCCTTGGTGTCCTGATTTGATCAATGTTTTTGTTTTTTTTGTTTGTTTTTGTAGCATCAATATTTAAAGAGTCAATGCCGTGTTTATTTCTATATTTAATCTTCTGTATAAACTTTGAGTGTTTAAAGTTAGTTTAAGAACCAACAGAGTAAAGGGTGTTACTGTTTTGGCTGAAAAAGAAAACACTTTACACCAATCTTCAGAATGGTGCATGCAGTGGAGCAACTCCAACAATGGAGTTCTGATGCTTCTTCATAATCCAAAGGCCAGATACATTAATTGTGATTATTTAGACATCAATAACATAGACATTTTTCAATTGGTGTAGTTAAAAATTTAGAACATATTTTTATGTTTGGTGGGGCAATATTACACCCTTCTTGTTTAATCTTATTTTGGTAGCATATGTCATATGTCTAATCACAATTTTGCACATTCTTTGTATTTGAATGTGTTTTTGCATGGTAAAAATATGTTTTTTGAATTATTTTTTCAATGCTCATGCTCGGGCCCTTATCTGCTGGGCACTTGACTTACCCAAAATTGTTGTGCATGCCCTTATATGAAAAAAAATTCAATCTATGTCCATGCCTGGAGGACCTAGGTTTACTAAACATTTAAACAAGCCCAGCCCCTCCAGGCTTTACATGTGTATAGATTTTTTAATGCCCTGTCTGTAGGGTATCTCCAAAAATACATACCCACCCAACACTGGTTTGAACCCTTTTCTGAATTAGGCAGCCTGTGAAAATAACTAATTTTGGGCAGTCTTTCTTTAGGGGCGGAAGTCTGGGCAGAAAAGAAATAATTTTCAGGCAGTCCATAAATTGTTTTTAAAAATTGGGCAGCTTGAAGCACACTTGTGCAGTCCACAGGATGCAGTGGACTTGGTACGTGGGCAATGCCGTGTTGTTGGGAACTTGGCCAACTTGGTGTTGGCAACTTGGCAAAGTGGACTTGGTGCGTCGGCAATGCCGTGTTGTCAGCGACTTGGCCAACTTGGTGTCGGCAACTTGGTGATGTGGACTTGGTGATGTATATTTGACAATTTGGACAGAATATGGACTTAACAAATTGTTGATTCATTTCAACAATAAAGTGGACTTCACAATTTGACAAACTGGACATGGTGAACATCCTAAGTCAACTTGGCAGCAAATGGTATTCCGTGTCTGTTGCTCTTTGTAAATCAAGCAACACCAAAAGGTCTGATATCATAGTAAGGTACCAAAAAGGTCTGATGTACATTTTTCGGACCTTTTGGTACCTTTTTCTGCACAAGCATTTTCTTGCTTGTCTCTCTGCTTTTAAATTTGGTCCCGCTCTTTGTGGGTGTTGGGGTGGGTATCGGAAATTACACCAAATCCTCACTGGGTATCAATCCGGATATCAACGGTGATAAACATGATCATCAAAAATCAAATACCCAGTTATTATCTAGAGAATCAGAGTTCTCAAATTTTTTTGAAAAAAATCAAATATCTGCTGAAAACCGCCAGGTCTTTGCTGGTTCTTTCATCAAACCTGATGATTCTTTGTAGTTTTTGAAATACCCAGACCTGGTGGATATTTGATTCTGAAACTTTCAAATACCCAGAACCAACAGGTCTTTGATTCTGAATTTTTTCAAATACCCAGAACCAGTGAGTATTAAAAAAATCAGATACCCACCTCACACTGGTGTTGCATGTAGCATCTTTTTTGTGAGTACACACATTCTCAATACATCTCAATGCTCATTGTATTTGTCTTTCCCTTGAGAATTATTACCCGAGCATTGAATTCTCATGCATACCTATCGATTTCTAACCATCATAGCTACAAAGGGATAGATCCATTTCTATTTGTCAGCTATGAATCAGTTGCTGTCTTGCCATCATACATCAACAATGGTGTTTTTCTGGGCTCCAAAATTACCTGCCATGGGAGACTCTGATTTTTTGCAGGCAAATACAAATCACTATATGGAACAGCCAGCTATATTGCCCAACCAGAAACATTGTGTGCCCATCCCATAAGATCCATCTATTAATGAAGGTAATTTGTTTGTTTGTTTGTTTTGTCAAGATAATATCTCCCAAAACCATATCTCTCACCATGCTCTTGGTACTCAAGCCCTTGATGAGTAGGGGTGCATTAAGGTGGTTTCATATTGTTTAAACATATGGAGCAAGAGTTATTCAATTTTGAATAACTTGTCATTGAAAATCCAATCAAATAGGATTAAAAATTCTGGGAAAAATTTCAGGGTGTACTCTTGGTACTGTTGGAATGGAGGTGATTTCATATTAATGGCCCTTGATGTGTAGTCTGAATGGAGACTATTTCATATCTCTTAGATCTAAGCTGTAGGAAATATTGAAATTTGAGTAATTTTTGTCATTGGAAATTCAGTAAAATAAAACAAATCAAATCTTTAATGAGAATGAAATTTGTATTTTAGGCTAAAAGAATGTGTACCATTTCCCCTTTTAAAATTCTTTCATTAACAGCTAGATTAAAGTGTTTTTGCATGGAACCCTATAATTAATGATCTATCATGCAATTTAAAAAGCAAACCCTCAAAATCTACTGAAATTAATATGTAGTGTACAGTGCAGAACTTTGCATGTCACAATATTGTTAATGGTAGTTTTTTACTATGTGTTCCCAATTTTCACTTACTGTAAAGCACTAGCCCTCATATTTCCTGCAATTTCTTAACCCAACTCAAGTTGCTACTGCGACCCTGGGACAGTGGGAAGTATTGATGCAACTGCTTTACCTCATGCAAATGTGAGCATTGACATATGCACATACTTGTAGCCAGGGTGAACCAGATACCTATACTGGTACATCTTCACCTTCCTGAATGAGGACTATTAATGGCTATATTTAACCATAGTTAAATTTGGACTTAAAGACTTGCAGTTAATCTTGGAATGGGATATTTATGGTGTTAGAATTTAGAAGCACCATCCAAGATTTTTTAGGGTTTTTTTCCATGGTACCACTTTAGGTGATGGTCCCTTCACCCAAGGCTTTATGTTGACACTTAACACTTCTAGGTCCGCAAGGATGAGAACAGATGAAGTAATATTCCTCATTTAAAGTTGTTCTGGAATGAATTTCTTTTTGACTGATAGGGCAGAAATGTCCTCAATGTTTTTAACCTAGCCTTTTTTGCAACTTGTAGTGTCTTCTGTTCCTTCCAGACATGCAAAGACTAGAGACCTTACCTCTCTTTTTAACACTAAAATGGGTGAGCTTTCAAGGACATAATTTCCAGTGTCAGGGTGGTTCTTAGAATGAGGGACAGATACTTACCGGTTATCAACCTGGGTATAAACTCGCTTACCTGTCAATTCTCAAAATTTTCAAATAACCAGTTTGCTATACAATTGCAGCTCTCAAGAAATTAAAAAGTTAACGAACCAGCCAAAGAATTGATGGCCAGTTTATTCATGAAAACTATCAGATCCTTGAGGTTTCTGAAACAACTGGAATGAATGATTCTGTTATTTGGATTTTTTTCAAAGAACTGGCACCAGTGGTTCTTTGATTCTGAAATATTTAAAGAACCAAAATTCACAACTGCCTTCAATTTCAAAGAACCGCCCAACACTGGTAATTTCTCTTGGACCATTTGGAAATGAAATTATGTTGTTGACCACATTTTCCATTTTTGAGCGAAACAAAAACTCACTTCCTTCCAATTGCTTCACTTCTTTAACACAAACCCTTGGTTGCACTAGTCACTGTTCTTACGTGTACCAAACACTTTTTGGACTTGCCCTCGATGGGAAGTTCGTGTCTACTTATTTTTCACCAACTTCCATGCCTCCATGCATCCACAAATGGTAAGCAATAAACAGAGTAAATAAATATTACAAAATTATTGCTCGATCCTTATGTGAGGTAACATGTTTGGACTGACACTCTCATGAAGGCTCCCTCAGCTGCACCTCCAATGAGCCCTTATTGCTGGAACGCCGTGGCGTTTACTTTACGCCATGTAGTAAATGGCGTTTACTTTACCAACACATTTTGAGTTTTTACCTCTCCGTGTTTTATTTTTCTTTTTCCTCACACGGCTTCCAAATAAAGAAAAGAACAAACTCCATCATATAGGGACCTTGAATTTGACTCCAACCAAGACATCTTGAGTTTTGACCTCTCCATCTTTATTTTTCTTTTTCCTCACACGGCTCCTTCCAAATACGGCAAAGAATAAATTTCATGATATAAGTTACTTGTGTGGCCCTAGGCATGGTAGATGCTTGAATGAAAGATGTTCACATAATTTTTTCTTTGTATTTTGTAGGTACTTCAATGGGCAGATATTTCAACGAAGTTGGCAGGTATCTTGGGAATATGTCAAGTCCTCTCAACAAGTTCCTTCCAAATTAAAGAGTCAATGTATAACGTAGGGGAAGGGTAGGGTCAGTCCAGAATTTCAGGACGCAGGAACGAGTACGGGAAAACATATATAATGTAACAGATTAAAGAGTGGTGGTGTACCACATCTTCTGTACTTTTCTATTGCTCTCTCATTGTCCTTTTCTTATTGAATTGTTATGTTGTTCTTTGGATATTTTATTTATGATGCAAACTTGTGAAAAATCTCTACTCACAATTCGATTGCCAATTAGATTTTTGTTTCTTTCGTGGTTCATAATGTGCAAGACATCATGAGCTGTAGAATGTTGTAGATGTGTGGACTGGCTTTTTTGACAAGAAAATCAGAGATCAGCTAGTTGACTACTCCATTTTGATTTGTGGCGTGCAGTAGGTAGTGGTAGCTCGATTTCTATCAAAGAGGTTGTATGTTAGCTTGGACTCTTTGTTTGTGAACTTTGGACCACAGTTCTTTGACTCACCAGAAACATTGAGAACATTGAGCTTGAACGAGGCCTCAAGAGAGCAGGAGAAAGAAGATTTGCAAGAAAATCTAGCCTTCAACTTTGGTGGACGGACACTCTTTTTCATTGAAAGAAATCAAAGAGTCTTGTCTCTTCTTGAATAATATCCTTGGAGTGATTTGTGATTTGCTGTAGACTAGAGAAAACATGGCGGTGACAAACCAACTAAATAAGTCAAATAGAGATGCAGAGACAGAGAGAGAGAAAGTACTTACCACATTAGGGTTAGACTTGGCGGTGACAAAAGGACTAAACAAGTCGAAAATTGATGCAGAGAGAGAGAGACAGAAAGTACTGTCCGCAATAGAGTTAGTCTTTGCGGTGCGTCTTGATGAAATTCAGTTGAACAAACAATTGTGTAGGTACTTGAGAAAACAACTTGGAAAGATGAGGAATGCCGTAGAATTTCTCAATGAGGCCTTGGGTACAGTGCTAGTACCGGATATTTATAGGAGTGCTTGTGAAGAATTGCACTTGGTGGTGAAGCGTGTGGAGAATCTACAACAAAGATGCGTATGCAAAACTCTCCCATGGCTTGATGCAGCAATAACCTTGGCAAATGTTAAAGAAGAAGTACTGGAGCTGTTGCTTGACCTCTCATGGTGGACACATATGTTAAAGATTGCAACTAACAGCTCAGGTATGGGAGGGTCTGGAGTTACTCAAAAGGTGGAAACAGCAGTGATGCAACTTGAAGCCCTTTTTGAAAAGCTAAGAAAAGAAGGTAGCTCTTTGCAAAAGGCATCTCAGGCTGATGAGGAATATCTAGTCAGCAGGCTTCAGGGAGTACTGGAAGAGAAGCGAACGCCTAATGGAGAAAGATCAACTCCTGTTACCCACCATCGGGAATATATTCTTGCAACCTATTTGTTGTTCCGCATTAAAGGAGATCCAATTGCTCCAGATGTGGGCCCTCAGTTGAAGCATAATGTGTGGGTCAAGCATTTGGGAAGCGGTTCGTCCGGTGCAGTCAATGAGGTTACATGGTTGAATCAAAATTGTGCACTCAAATCATTTATTGCTGGAAGTGATGAGAAGGAAGTCACTCTCTTGAAGGTTTGCAGTCACCCGCACATTGTGCAATATTTTTGGCATTGGCAAGGGGGATATAAGTGCCACATGATGATGGAATCGATGCCTGAAAACCTCTCCACCCACCTCAACAGAAGAGATGACACTCCATTTCCATTGCATGTGGCAATTGACATAATGTTGCAAATTGCCAAAGCCATGCAATATCTCCATAGCAAGAGACCCCAGAAGATTGTCCATAGGGACCTCAAGCCTTCAAACATTCTCTTAAAACCTCTCCCAGAGAGTTCTGATGGCTACATACAAGTGAAATTGGCTGATTTTGGGGAGTCAAAATTTTACAACAAGACAGCAACTTCATCACCACAAACACGCATGGTGGGCACTAGTGTGTATGCTGCACCAGAGGTGTTCACCCAAGAAGTAGTCTTAGACAACAACAATCCCAAATTTCCTTCCAAGGCTGATGTTTGGAGCTTTGCTATGGTCTGTTCAGAAATTCTCACTGGTCAACAACCCTTCATAGATCAAAAAAGGGATGGTCTTCATGATCGAATCAAAAAATTTGGCATTCGACCACAACTACCAAATGATTGTCCTTATGACCTACGATTTTGCATCACCCAATGTTGGGATCTCGATCCAAAGAGGCGACCAAAATTCATTGATGTTTACAAGATGCTTAATGTTGCAAAAGCAAGGAGCTTGGGAATATTGCACTTCGACACCTTCAAGCATTTGTTCTCCCCGAATCAGCATCTTCTATCCAAAAGTTTGAAACTTGCCAGGTAATTTTATACAATTTTACAAATTCCAATGATAAATATAAGTTATTTCAATGTTGCGTGTGTTTTAAAGTCTTATCCAACACATTTAATCATCATTGTTATTTCCTTTGTATTATAACCATTCATAAGATCTTATTTATAACAACACTAGTGATCACAAATGATCTCCTCGATTCTATATCACATTTTTATGTGGCTTCCACCAACCTAAACCTAGAGAGCTCTTTAACAGGTGTAGTATTTCTCATATGTAAACCTTGGGTTAAGATTACAAGTTAAGAATATGGCTTGACTTTAAAAATTAATTTCGGGCATACAATATGGTAAAGGCATACATTCTTGGTGCTTGAAAAAGATCATGTTGACAGATGGAAATTTGTGGATGTGTGATCTTGTGTTGACACAGGTTAGAGGCCAATGTCCCCTTGATATCAGGTGAGAGAACAACTGAGGTTTTTCATGCATTCCATTTTTTCTTAGCTAGCCTAGTCCTACAGGTTGGGGATGACCACTCTGTATGCTTCCATGAAATAAGAGCTTTGAGGTTTGAAGCCTATGCAATATATTCTTTCTTGCAGACTTTGCAGATTGATAGTAGTATACACATATTTATAACTGATATAGATGCATGTGTGTCTGTTGTGACAGAAAATTTGAAAGTTCAAGGGATGCCAAAGCTCTTTTCCTATAAGCAATTGAAAAGTGCAACAAACGATTTCCATGATGACAACAAACTTGGGGAGGCCAGATGTGGTGCTGTTTTTAAGGTACATAGATGATCGATGTGATCATTAGTGGTTGTTTCCATGTTGAGATTCTCATGTCCTACCAAGTAATTGCTCAAAATCTGTCCCTGTTAACAATTTGGGAATTCTGATGTTGTTGAACTATTGATATATTGATTTCCTTTACCTATGGAAGCAAGTGAAATCTAACTGGTTATTGTGGGAACATTTGCCCAGGGTTCGTTTCTAGATGGTATGGAGGTGGCAATTAAGCGACATTGTGAACACCATGAATTACAATGGTTTTTGAAGGAAGTGATGCTCATGGCTGCAATTCAGAACCCCCATCTTGTCATGCTCCTTGGTTGTTGTTTCAAAGGCAATGATCACATTCTGGTGTACGAATTGCCACCCAATGGATGTCTCTGTCAAGCCTTGTCTGGTAGATATTCATCCTTTTGCATGTAGGGTTGATTCACATATATTGTGTTTTGCCACTTGAAGCTTAATGCATATTACATGAGGGTGAATTTATAGTTAAACCAGCAATTTGAAAAGAAAACTTAAAGGACTTTTGATGATGTATCACATATTCTTTAGTATGTGTTGAAAGGAATCTAAATTGTGACAACTAAACTTCAAGTCTTTGAGGTTGAATTGGAGGTACACTTGTAGTCTAATGCAGAAGAGGTATATAACATGCTGGAAGTAGCTTAGCTTTTAACTTGTGTGCCTTGAAATATCAAATTACATGGTAGACACTACGAAAATATACTTGATGGTTTTCACCAGTGCCAACTGCATCCTTCAAATGATAATGAATATAATGTGAACAATTAGTTGTCTTAAAAACAATGTTGATATATGTGTTTTGATTTATGTAAACGGGTATGGTGATGCAGATCAGCAGCATGTGCGAAAGCTGGACTGGTCGACAAGGTTTAAGATCATATTGGGAATAGCGCAGGGATTGGAGTATTTGCATGAAAGGTGTTGTATAATCCATGGTGACCTCAAACCAACCAACATTTTATTAGATAAGGATTATAATCCCAAGATTGCAAACTTTGAATTTGCCTGCAACTTTTCTCTACATAATCAAACCCGACCTCACAAGAACATTCCTGGAACAAGGTAGACCCTCAATCCTAATCTGAATTGTTCTGCAAATATTCTTTTATGCCACCATGTGTAATTCCGAATTCCAAACATCACATCTGCAGCTCGAACACAAAGGAATTGATGTTTTGATTGGGGTTGAGGTGCAGGGTATACGTGGCACCTGAGTCTGAAGGAGATGGGGAACTCACAGAGAAGATAGACGTGTTCAGCTTTGGAGTTGTTGTCTTGGAGCTCATAAGCAACTGGGGTCTTTCCAATGTATATTTCACAGTTCTCACTGTTAATTTTGTGTTGTTTGTCTTCTTATCATTTTCTCAACTCTCTAAACATTGACATTGCAGTTTTAATTGGTTCTGAATTTCCCAAGGGAGCCAATTTACTGCAGAAGATTCCTTGTGGTTTGCTTCATTTAGGGAATTGCAAACTTAACATTTTTTAGTGACAAATACTCGAGGACCTTTGAGAGAGAGAGAGTCAAACATATTTGGAGTTTGTTTTGAAAGTATAAATATGATTGCCTTACAAGATTTCCCAAGTTTATGAAGTAGCTATACTAATACATGGGTAGTGTGATTCGAAGTGCATTTTTACTGATCAATTTTGTTGAGCTATGCAGGGTCGCCAATTATTTACAGAAGAGCAAAGTCAGCGATTACAAGAGATACTAGAGAAGATACTAAAGAAGAAGGAGATGGACAAATTACTGAAGAAAGAAATGACAATGCAAAATGGACTGAACTTCTTCCGTCAACTGAATGAACTGATACAACAGATTCGTCTCCCTTTCAACTTTCCAGAGCACTCCCAATTAGACACGGTGTTTAAAGCTGCATGCCTTTGTGTCCAATTAGAACCTACAAATCGCCCCAAAATGACAGATGTTGTTGCAATGCTGAGATAGCCACAATTTCTCTCTCTTGCAAGCTTCTAATTTCCTCTCAATTAGGAGGCCGTTGAATTTGCATGCTTTTGCGTCCAATTAGAGCCATTAAAGCACCTTGAAAATGACAAACATTTTTGCATGTTGACTCAACATTTTAACAAGGCATAATTCAGGGATATATTTCCATGGCATAGGTGTTGGCATAGCTCCTGGGTAAGGCATGACATCCAAGATATTCCCATGTCCAAAGTGCAAAACCTTTTTTTTCTTACGATGGACCTCATTGATTAGCCCATAGCATAGCAAATATGTGTTTCAAGATTTTGGACACTTCCAAGATACAAATTTCCAAACTTTGGACATAAATATAATATTCAAAGTTGCATGGGCCTATGTTAGCTAAAAGAGTAGGCCTTTGGGCAAGGGATATAGGATGAAACATGGGGTTCTTGGGATGGGATGGAAAGAATTTGTGCCTTACAAACAAGGTTTAATATTTTCGAATTCAACGTTCATTTCACTTGTATTTGTTGCACTTTGTACCTTGCCACAATTTAATCGAACTTTGTTTCATTTTTGTTTTTACAGGTTGCACATTTGGATTACTTGCATGTTTGTAGTTTAGTCTTGGACATCGTGGATTGAGGTATTTAGCGTTCTTGCTAATTCTAAAATTGACATTATATTTGTGAAATTTGTTGGTCCAATTGATGTGTCGAAAGGGAATTTTGTATGTTTATATTTGGAATTGCAGCAACACCCTACCTAAGGTTGTTTCAATTGCTTGGAATTTCATTGGGTCAAGAACTAAACAAATGAGCATGGTTTCCACAAACATTATTCATACCTAATCATTACATGGTTGAAAGCACTTGACTTTCTAGATGGCAAATGGAATTGAGAAATGTAATTTGTTCTAAAAAATGTACTTGAGTTCTTTTGGGTTCACTTGAGGTGCCTATAATCAATACTTTCCTCACAATGTCAACATATCATTGTGTTTTTGGGCCTAAGGACAAGTAAATGGAAACTTGGTAATGGATCAGCTAAGAAGCCAACCTTAAGAAGAATGAAATGAACACATAATAAATCCATCAAAATTGGTTGTCAATGTGATTTTGAGGTTTAACAAAACTATGTTGGACCTAATCTTGAACTATAACTACATTATTATTACATGGAACATGTTGACAACCAAGGTGTTTCTTGTCACGAGCGGTGGGCCACAACGTTTAAGGTTATACACTTTGAATATGCACCATGATTGGGGTAGGCCATGAAAAAATTGGATCATGGACAATGTTAACTTTGGTTTATCGATTGTGTAAATATGGCAAATTATGAACAACATTACTTTGACTAAAATCCCACCAAATAATCATGGACTCATAAGCATTTTCTATTCCCACATGATATTTACAACATTATGGATTCGTATCTTAATTTGGAATTCAAACACCACAAGGATGTTACAACCAATGTTATGCTTTAGGTGGATGCAAATCTTGAAAACATATTTTACCTCAAATAAGTACCATTTGGCACATAATTGCTTAGACTCAAATTTACTATTAACATTTGGATCATGTATTTAGTTAATTTTGGACTTTTGAAAGGTCTAGAATTAACAAATAACCATTTTGAGATTGGAAATTTTAATAGAAACCTTGATTTTAGGACCACTATATGATACAATAACAAATATTAATGATGTTTTGCATCATTAAACGATCCAACAAAAAGATATGACGTGCTCCCAAGTTCCGAATTAGACCCAAGGCGGGTCTCAGTTACTTAAATAGCGAAATTGTGAGGAACTCGGGGCACACTCCAAGCTCTTAGCACTAAAAGGGGTAGAGGGGCACACTAAAGCTCCGGGATGGGATTAAGAAGAGTGACAAGCTTTAATTACTTACTCAAACTTGCATCAAACCAACCAATATGTTGGTTAGTTCACTTTTTGAAGCACCCTTGGTGCTAGGACAAGCCACGTGCAATTCTGGACTCACAAGACTCACCACAGCCCGGACTTAGGGGAAGCCATCACCTTCCCCCATATAGTATATTTTGTGCCTCTCTACGGCACCCACATCCAAATGGCTTTTTGTCTTGAGACTCCCAAGGAGGAGTCCCGAAACTGTCTCGGTTCAGATTCTCGGGACTTTGCGAGGTCATAAATCTTTGCTCAGACCTCCAATTGGGATGAGGTCTAAAGCAAACTTGTAGCTCTCCTCGAGAGTTTTTTAAACGGTGTATCACATTTCACCTGCACACACTGGGGTCGAGTCGATTCCTGACTTTTAGTGGTCGGGAGTCAAATTGCCAATTTGACTCTCGGCGCTTCTTTTTGCCATAACTTGTGCTGCAAATGTCCAAATGGCCCATGCGAGCCCATTTTCGACATCTACACTTTGATAACTTTCCAATGATATAAAGAACACCCCAATGCGAGGTGTTTTGACCCCTGCAATCGAACTCTAAAGTTTTGGGAGTCCCGGAGGACTCCCAAGTCCCAATTTCAAGAGTGTGAGTTTCATCTTCACACTCCCTCAAAGTAGGGTGTGATAAGATATTTCCAATGTTTTGTTTAAAAAACTTGATCTTGACCATTAAATTTGAAAAGTTCATAATTAACATTTTAATCCATGATTAATCAAATACATGTTTTGAACTCCATACCAAAAAAAATCAATGTTGGATTTATGGCATGAAAAGGTTGTTGCTTGTGATGCAATATTTGGAACAAATGATAAGAAAGTATTTTCACCAATTTCCCCATCAATGTTTCATCTATTACAAGATCAACATGGTCTTCTTAACTATTGAATGTTTTGCTTATCATAATTTTTTTTAATATACTCATGGTCTTTGATGAACATGGCAAAATTGGAATTCCTGTGACATGGAATGTATTCGTTTGAACAATAATGTGGATATTCAATTATGGTTAATAGTGTTGAAAATTAAATTCCTACATGATCTTCCTTAATGGAATCCAAATGTGTTTATTGTGAATAATAGTTATGCAAAGATAAACAAAATTAAGTATAAATCCTTCCTTTAATTCTTACATATCCTTGAGATGATTACAAAACAAAGGGAGAAAGGTGAACACCCCTCCCCCAAAAAGGCAATATGTACGGAAACAAATTCCCCAAAGGAAAATAATTTGGATTATTTTTGCCTAGATGTTCCCAATAATGTCAAGGATAAAGTTCACTAGGGAATCTTCCATCTTCTCCCCAAGGAATCCATCTTTTACCTTGCGATAAATTCCTTGCAAAAGCAAGTTTTGAAAAATGCATAATCACAAAAATATATACAATATATAATTAGGACTCCCAACTTTGAGTGGGCAATTTATGATTGCTAGTGGCCACAAGAAGGCAACTTATGCAAGTGCTAAATTGTTATCTCCTAAAGATGAGGCCTAACCTTCCATTCAGGATCATTGTTTCATTGTGAGATTTGCATCTTTGGACAGTGGTAGGTGGATTCACAACATTACAAAACATTATTTTTCCCAAGTGGACAACAAAACCAATTAGGGATTAACATTCTTTGGACTTTCCAAGGCATCAAAAAGTCTAGTCATACACACATCATTTTTGGATGGTGAACAAATTTTTTCATTCGTCACAAAAAAAGGTTGTCACATGTTTTGGGAAAGCTTTCATTGAAAGGTTTTTTTTCGACATGTGGCATGCCCTTTTTTATGGTGATTAAAAAACTTTGGTTGCCATTTGAGAAATTGTGACGGTTGGATGGCAACCATATTTCTTTAAATCACCCATCTTTGTGAGCAATTGAAACAAGCAAAAGGGGGCTTGTCATATCCCCCCCCTTTTGATTTCCATTTGATAGTGACAACCAAATTTGATGGTGGTAATTAAATCCACATTGTTTGCCATCCAACAGTGGCGATCAAATCTAGTGGTGACCAAATCCATTTTGGTCACCATTTGACATGGTCGAACAAATTCAATTACCATTTCATGAAAACCACTCTTTTTGTTTTCTTCTTCTTTCTCCAACATTTGGTTTTTTGCCCCCTTGTTTTGCTTGTTTTCTTGCTTTTTTCATCCCCATTCCCCTAAATTTGGTTTTTTTCCTTTTTTTTCATATGTCCTCACTTTCTATTCTTTCTTCTTTCATCTCCTTTTATTTAAAAAATTCTTCTTTGGTTATTAACCCCCCTTTTTGTTTTGTTTTCCTTTTTCATTTAATTCCACCTTGTGATTTTTTTCATTTCTTCTTTTATCCCCACCCCCTCATTTTCCCTCTTTTTTCTTCTTGCCTTTTCTTTCTCCCTTTGCTTAGTCTTGCTAATATTTTCCCTTCATTTTTAATTTTTCCTTTTTTCTTCCACTCTTCTTCTTTTTCTTTTTATTTTGTTCTCCCCTTGTTCTTGTTGTCATTACATGCCTTTCCCCTCATGCCTTTTTGGGCAACCGAAAAAATATGATTGCCATTGGATAGTCCGGGTGTATCAGATGGTGACCAAAAAAATTTGGTCGCCATCCAACATGCCCCCAATGATGAATGGTGACTAAAAAATTTTGATCACCATTTGACACACCACACCATTGAATGGTGTATGAAATTTTTTATTCACCCAAGAGGGAAAGTGGGGGATGATTTTTTTTTCCCCAAAATGATAGCACATCCCCCATCCCTTTCGATTGCCATTCAATGGTGGGGGTATGTTGGACATCAACTAAAAAAATTCAGTCACCAAAAAAGCAAAGGAGTTGCATGTAATCATTTTTGAAAAAAAATCATCCCCCCCCCCCCCCACCCATGTCCTCTTTGATGATTAAAAAAATTTAGTCACCATCCAATGGTGGGGTGTGTTGGGTGGCAACTAAAAAAACTTGATTGTCACTTGACACACCCCCATTATCTAATGGTGACTGAATCTTTTCGGTCACCAAGAAAGGGTAGGTGTGTGATATGTTTTTGGGAAGCCCTTGATGAAGGCTTGTTGAGGGCTTTCCAAAAACATAAAACATGCCCCCTGTTTGTGGTGATCGAAAAGTTTCAATCACCATAAAAAAGGGCGATCGAAAAAACTTCAATCATCGCAAGTTGACGACCAAAAATTGCCAACCTTGCAACGTTTGAAAATTTTTAATCATTGCAAGATTAGCGACTGAAATCCATTTTTAGTTGCCAATTGTAACAAAGGTTATTCAAGTGTCAAGAAAAATTATCATGCATCCATTTGACTAACACAATGGACACGTTAAAATAGATGTTGGTGTGACACTCAATGCAAAATGGTTGCATCATGTTAAGTTTTGACAACCTTGGCACCGGCCCCTTAACAAATCCTTCATTGTTGTTGCATGGAAATAGCCTTAGCCTCAAACAAAAGTTTGACTTGGTTGGTGGGAAGAAATTGAAAGGCTAATGCTTTCTAATTCTTGGCCAACCTTAAGCTCTTAATTATGCATATGAGCTCCCTAGGAAATCCATCATATAGTTAATGAATGTTCCCAAACCTCCCCCATGATCATATTGCCAAAAGTCTTAAGGGTTTAGGATTTTCCAAAGGAACCATCATATGCCCAATGAATGTTAACATTCCTTGAGGAATGGTTGTTTCGTTCTATTGGTGAATATGAACTCAAGGTAAAGACAATTTCTCAAGGAAAAGATGGGGCCAAGGAGAGGATGTGTCTTGGGGAAAAGATACTACCCTGAGGTGGAGATGGGCTTTCCTAAAGGAAGATGGGGGCAAAAAGAAAATGTGTCCTAAGGAAAAGATGTTGCTTGAGGTTGAAAATGGGCTTGGGGAAAAGACAATTATTCAAAGAGAAGATGGGTAGAAGATGGGGCCGAAGAAAGGATATGGCCTAGAAAAAAATGTTGCCCCATGGTGAAGATAGGCACATGGGTGAGATGTCTAAGGACATGATGGGCCTAAGGAGAGGTCATTCCCTAGGGAGAAGATTGGGCCAGTTAAAGGATGTGCCCATGGAAATGATTTTGCCCCAAGGATATGGTGATATTGATAAGAACAAATTCATTGATAAGAACATTGTCACCCACCAAGGATGACTTTGTTATGTGTCTCGGGGAGGTCCAGGGATATGAATGTTGTTGAGAATGGGTAGGGAGCTAAATAATGAAATTTGGAAAGGTGGGTAGGCAAGAAAAAACTTGGGTTTAGAAGAATAAAGGCAAGGTTAGGGTTTTGGGTAGGCAAGTTGGAAGAAGTAGCTAATGGGGTTTTTTGGTGTGAAGGGGGGGGAGGGGCAGGGTACATGGGGACATTCACATTCCAAGTCGGGTGATTAGGGTCCACAACCCTGACTATTGTTAACCATACCACATTTAATTCGTTGCTTTTATTTAATGTTTGTCATTACTCTTGTGTGTTTTAGAATCTCAAAATATGAAAAATGAAAATTTTAAATCACAACATCAAAATAAACTCCCTAGAAACACAAAAAAAAAATAATCAAAACCTTGCTCACATTAAATTAAAATTTTATTATAAATAAAAAAAATACAAAATTAATGTTTTGCAACTAATACCTAATAGTTTTCACATATTTCTTATTTTTATTTATTATAAAACATCGGTTGTTGTATTTCTTACAATTTTAGAACCTATCACAAGTTGGCCAAGGTGAACAAACACCTGCACTAATACCTTTACCTTTTTTAGTGAAGTTTTTTAATGGCCATATGAAGCCCCAAAAATGTTAAATTTGGATTTTAAAAACCTGATTTAGTTTTAAACAAGGGATATTTGTGATATTTACAAGGAATTTAAATGCATTTTGGGGATTTTACCATTTACCAATGTCGGTGCTAGTTCACCCAAGGTTCATAAGTTGTTGCAACCCTAGGAAATATTGATGCAAATGATGGTATAAAATGAGGTGTTCTTGGGAACACCTATGAAAAACACATTGGGAACTTGGGAAACATTTTGAAAAACCCATTGGGAATAGGTCGGGAACATGATGAGAACACAAGATAAAAATTTCCATCTTCACCCCACCAAGGAAAGAAGATGAACCTTCTTGGGTGCATGTTCAATTCTCCCATTAGTTGCATCCATATTCTATTCCTAAACATTTTTTCACCTCAACAAATACCTTTTTACAAATCGCACCATACTTATTCATGCTTCTATTAATTAGTGAAGGGGCACACTTCTAGTTTTTTTAAAAATTTAGAAGGAGCATTTTATTGCTGCATCACCAATGTTTTTGGAACATGGGGGGCTCCTAAACATAGAAGTTTAAATATGTTTCTCTCTTCAAAATAGAAACATGCAACAAAAAGAAGGTTAGAACACCCATCTCATAATACATTGTAAACAAATGTTTGTTCAACGTAGAAAAAAATTGACATATGGGTGCAATCACACAAATAGGAACCATAAGTGTAATGTTTGTTTAATTTTTCACATTTAAAAGTGGTGATTTAATTTGGTGTTGAAAATAGATTTTTTTTCTAATAGTTGAAGGTTCCTAATATATCATTGGGGTCAAACCCTATAACTAAGAACCAAAAGGATTACTTTGGAAAAGGGCTACAAGTCCTTTTTACTAAAACATTTTTTTTACATACAAATGAAATTTTTTGTAACTTATTTTTAAAAATATTTAAATTTTTCTCAATGCATCCATTTTTTTTAGTCATTATTGAATAAATTTTCAATTTTTAAATTGTGAAAATTCATTAAAATTCAATGTTTCATCTTGAAAAATGATCAAAATTTTAATCATCACTAGTAATTAAATTTTCACATTCTTTAATTTTATTAAATTTTAAGTTATAACTTTTCTTAATACATCATGTACATTATAACCCATTTATATGTGGTAAAGGAACTTTGAAATTACAAAATTATGAAACAATTTTGAAACATTCTTTGAATTTTTAAGGTTTTAGAACTTCACATTTAAAAAAGTATGAGTGCTTTAAGAGTGTGGTTAATATGTTCATATCATCAATATTTTCTTAATGAATTTTTTAATATTATATGAATCTTTGTTATAATCCTTTGCAAAATTGACTCCATTTGACACAATACTTGTACATTTTCAAATGTCCTACATTAAAACCAAAATCAAATGAATTTCTATTCTAAGTTCCTTAACATTCATAAGAAGGAGAAAAAACTAACTTGCCATGAATTCTATGGTTTTAGATAATAATAAAAAAATAAGTATTTGATTTTGACTTATTATGTTTAACATCTGACGCCCTTTTTAACTCTTCTTACACGTTTTGACCCATTGAAACATATGAATTAATTTGAAAAATATGCAATGGATAAAAAGTTCTCAAAAGCTTTCATTAAACACTCTAATGGTTGTTTTTAGACACAAAAATGATTTATTAATAGGTTTCAAAATTTTTGAAATGAACATTTCTTGAAATGTTTTACATAAACCTTGACATAGAAATATTTTTAAAATTTTTTTTAAAAAAAATTAAAATTGGAGGACTTTTTTTGAGAAAGTCAAGCTTGTTATCCAAATTATAAAAATAAATTAAGTATTTAGCTTCTTGACAACTTGTTTTTTTATCTTTATTGTCAAGTAGTATCATTCCATCACCAATGCCACAACAATCCCACACAAAAAAAAAAGAAACCAACCAAGTCTATCCCCAAAACATCATTCCTTTATATTAATTTGTGCCATCATGATCATAGCCTCCACAAATTGAGACACATTCCAATGAATGATAAAAGACAAAATATCATGTGATTTTTTATGTTTAAAAAAATACATGTGACTTCCTTTTCACACTAGAAACCTTAAAAAAATAACCAAAAATAATTCCGGTTGCAACATGTTTTGTCACGCTTCGCATGTCTATTCCCCCTTTTACAAGATATGTACCAATGTTGGGCCAAAGTGAATTCAACCCCCATGTCTACACCGGCGGGCCGTTCTATCCATAGGATGGGCTAGATGATTCGCTTCTATTTCATTCACCTTTTAACCTTACGTCAACCAACATTCTACCACAGTCAATCTTTTTTGGCTACTGACCTTTGACCATTTTTTTTTCATTGCCAAATTTTTCCCAACCCTAACCTCCATATTACCCACCCATCTAGCTGCTATACTAACCTAAATCTTAACCCTACCTACTAACTAACAATTAATCCTTACTTACCTTTGCAAAACTTTTATCTCCTCTTCGTTAAACCTATATATTTTATCGGTTAACTTTTATTTCTTCGTTAAACTTATATTTTTTCTTGACTAAACTTCTATCTCTTGGTTAAACCTATATATCTTACTAACTAACTTCTATTTTTTGCCTAAACCTATATTTCTTATTGGTTAAACTTTTATTTCTTGGTTAAACCTATATTTCTTCTTGGTTAAACTTATATTTTTTGGCTACTATTTCTTGGCTAAACCTATATTTCTTATTGGTTAAACTTCTCTCTTTTGGCAAAACCTATATATCTTCTTAGTTAAACTTATATTTTTTGACTAAACTTATATCCCTTGGCAAAACCTATATATCTTCTTAGTTAAAATTATTTCTTTTAGTTAAACCTATATTTTTCTTTAGCTAAACTTTTATTTCTTGGTAAACTCTATATATCTTATTGGTTAAACTGCTACCTACTCTAGAAATTAACCAAAAAGTAGATACATTTTTCAGTAATGCCATTTTAATTATTTGTAAAACATCTACTTATTGACAAAACCTACCTACCCACACATCATTATACCTACCTATGCACTTACAAATTATGGATTTCAATTGCAAAAATATAATGTAAAATGTGGGTATTGCAATTGTGATTTATTTTTTTTTGACAATAGTCCTCTACCTCCACTTTGGACCATTTAATGCAAGATGTATTTAATTTAATTAAGGAATATGCTTGATAAATAAAGTTAAAAAGACATCAAACATTTATGAATATTTGCACAATTTTTAATACTAATCAAAATCTATCCTAGGTTGGATTTTGGGGGAAAATTTGGCCAAATTTTCACATACAAATATTTGCAACAAGATGCATTTTATCTTTTTTGAAGGTGAATGAAGAAAGTCTCAAGTTGAAGTGACCACACTAAAAGTAAGAAAATAAACTTTTATTTCATTCATTTATTTTTTTTCTTTTCATTATGTTTCAATTTTAATTCATCACTGACTCCTAAAAGATTATTTTGTATGGCATTTGTATATGTTTATATAGTTATTAATTTTTATGACATTTACCATTAAAACATTTTAGGTTTATATATAAAATTTTGGGGTAATTAGTTTAATACTCTAAGGCTAATGTTTGCATTCATTATAATTTTTAATTGATTAACTTTAAAATTCAAAACATAATTGTTATAAATGTTTTTTGTATTCCATTTGTAGTTTTGTTTATATAATCATTAAGTTGAGAGCATTTATCATTAGGATTATTTAGGGTTTAAATTTAAGGCTTAATAAAATGTGTGTTGATTTATTTAGGTTGTGTTTTCAAATCAAGATACAACGCCTTTGAATGTGATATCATCCTTTAACATCAACAATATGATTTTTTTCTTAATCATTTTTTTCTTTTTTTTATTTTTTTGTTCCTATTTTAAAGAAATCAATTTCCCTGAATGGTTTTAATATGGTCATCAAATTCCACTAAGAATGTTCCATGTTTGATATATGGATTTAGCATTTTGGCCTCCCATAGATAGTGTGGATTTAGGGTCATAATGTTAATATTACATTTCGCCACCCATATATAGTGTGCATCTTTAAATTATTATGTAGGTATTACATTTCTCTCTCCCATATATAATGTGGATTATGGTCATAATGTGAATATTGCACTTTGCCCCCACATACAATGTGCATCTTTAAATTATCATGTAGGTATTGCATATAGGGCTCCCACATATAGTGTGGATTAAAGTCATAATGTGGGTATTGTATTTTCCCCCCACATATAGTGTGGATTAAAGTCATAATGTGGGTATTGCATTTTTTCCCCCACATATAGTGTGCATTTTTAAATTGTCATGTTGGTATTACATTTAGGGCTCCCACATATAGTGTGGATTAGGGTCATAATGTGGGTATTGTAGTTTTCCCCCATATACAATGTGCATCTTTAAATTGTCATGTAGGTATTGTGTTTATTTTTTCCATAAATAGCGTAGTTTGTTAACTATGATGTGGGTATTACATTTAGATTATCCATAGATAATATGGATTTAAAATTTACAATTAATTATGGCCATAGACCATATCATATGTTTTCCATACTTAGCATTTAGGGTATTATGTGCATGATTATATGGTTTAGATGAAGGATACAAATTAAGTATTTAAAACATGTACATTTGCATTAATATTGAATATGACAATTAACATGTAATTCAACATATTGCAAATATAAAATTTTGGACGTCAATATCAATTTATTATTATTTTTTGTACAATCAGCTCAAGGCATAGTTTCAAACATGGGTCGTGCTTCAAAATCTCAATATATTGAGATTCAAAACCCAAAGAAATCACCTTTTAACAACATGGACTTGGTGTGGAAAAAAATATGTTTGACATCAAGGGGCACATGTAAGAATTCAATAATTTTCTTAGAATTAAACGTTAAACTTAATTTTGGAATTATTTTTGCGTAACCCTAAATTGTGTATAGACTATCAACTTATGTTTTAAACCTAATTTTGGGGGGGACCCCAACCAGTGGGAAGGTTTTTTTATCATTCATACCTTTGTCATGGAGTCACCTTCATCCTCCTCTCCTTTAATGAAAAAGAAAAGAAAAATAGGAATTTCATTAGACATATGTGTGTATGTGAATACATAAATTCACTTAAAAAATATTCCATGAAAATAATCTAAATGTTATGAAAAAGGTTACTTTAAAACAATTAATGACAAAAAGTTGGGCTTACTTTCCCTAAACCTAATGTCCCCCCTATTTATTTGAAACATATATTAAGCAAAATTTTGGATTAGGGTAATGGAACATGAACATGAGTTGGTTAATATGTGGGTATTGCAATTTGAAACACTTTGTGGAAAACCTAACCATAAACAAGAAAAGATCAAAAGATTACAATACCTACATAGACAAACTAATTTATGCACCGAAGGGTCCTTTCATGAAAATGGGCAATGTAATTATATAAAAATATTATATTACATTTTTTGTTAAGGTTATTGTGTGAGTATTTCATGATAAGGATAATGAAGGTATTGCTTAAATGCTCTAGCATAGCCATAAAATGTGTTAACCCTATTAGATGAAGGTATTGCTCATTTGGTTTATTGTAAATGTAATCCATTCATAATGGATGGGGGTATCATGTGCAACATGGCATAAGATTAACCCAAAATCTACAAATCCCAAAATTAGAGGTCAAAATTAAAACAAGTGGATTGATACAAAAATGTTCAAATAACCACACTATAAAAAGGATGGTGACAAAAATATATCATGCTAAGTTAATCTATAATGGTTCGATACAAAATGGTGCATACGTGCACTAAAACTATATTTATAATTAAAAAGCATGAATTAGAAGGAATGCCCATATTGGTGCAATACTTTGCTGCAATTTCTAAAACTTTGGTTGCATGGTGATGAATAAATAGTTAACGATGCTCAAGCACAAGTTGAATTACATTTGCAACAAAAGCCTCTTTTGTTGTGCCTTGAAGCCTAACACTAAATAAATAAATAAATAAAATTACATTCCAATGTTAAAATGCAAACAATGTTTTTTTTTTTTTTTTTAAAGTATGGAAATATACCGCCCATGAATGATTTCGGAATTGTGATACTTGGATATTGCATCCATTTATTTGATTTAGTTGTGTTTATTAGAGGCTAATGTCCAATTTCGAGCACCCCATGCAATTTTCAAAGGCTTTGCATAAGCAACTTTGCTTGCTCGAATTATCTCAACAAGGTTTTCATCCTTTTCAACGCGTGCTCATGCATTTTGTGGGATGAACACCACCTCCCATGCTAGAATCCCAATGATGCCCAACAAGATCTTGGAGGCTAAACATACCAACAAAGGCTGTTTAACCCATTCCATTTGTTGCGCTTGGGCTTGGAGTTCATCCCATTTTAACTTTGCTTTCTTTTTCATTTTATCGATAACCTTCTTTTCATTCCGCTTTTGCCTTGCATGTGGGTTGCTCAAAATTCGAACGTTCATAGCATGGTGATTTTGTTGCCTTGGTCCCCCAACACGAATGAAAGGACGGCAAGATTTGCCTACTTCCATGCAAAGCCTATGTTTGTTGTCCAAATGTTGATGAAATAGCCATTCAGTCGCATAAGTGTGGGTGCATCCATTGATCTTGCACTTCCACTTTGACCTTTCATGCACCCAATCTTCATCTTCTATTGCATGATTTGGTTGTACTTCTATTTGATCATTGTCATATGAAACCACCGAAGCTCCTACAAAAACAACATTCAAAATCAAACCAAAAAATAATCCTTAAGAATGATGAAAGTATTGCAAACAAGCTAACAATAAAATGATACAAAATATGAAGGTATTACAAATTAGCATAAAAATTAAATATAAAAAGGGAATTATAAATAGGCTAGCAATTAAAACCTTCAAACAATGAAGATATTGCTTGGAAAAAATTGGGCAAAAAAATACCCCACCCCATTTTCAAATAGAAAATGAAGATGGGGTTTAGGGTTTGGATTGGGATTTTTTATTCGTATTGTGTTGCATTACACTCTTTTAAACCCTATCACATGAAATGCATCATCCATCATAATAAATTTACTTTCAAGAATAGGAGTGGGATTAAGGTTTACCTTCAAAAGTAGGAATATAGATGATAATTTTTTGTTCCACTTCAATTTCTTCTTCATTTGCTACAACATTCACTTGTTGATTATCGACAATCACATTTCCTTAGCATTTAAATGTCTTTCGAGGACATGCCATCCTATAACAAAAACACTCAAATCTTTAAATGACAATCAATCCAAAAACAAAAAAAAAAAAGTTTGAATCTCCCCAACAATAACAATTGCCACCACTACCCAAAAACTTCAAGCTCCCTTAAATAAACAATTGCAAACAAACAATTATTTTAAGGGATAGTAACTTATTTTTTCCAATTTGCTACAACTTTTTTATACAAACACAACAACTTGAAACAAAAAGAATTATAAATTTAAATGTTTCCAATATCAATAATAATAAATATTTTTCATTATATTTAAAGGCTTAAAAGCCCTATACTTTGAAAGTTTTATTTTTGATTAAAATTAATTAATATAGTCTAATTATAAAGTTTAATTACTATAACTATATTTTTCATTATAATTGAATTGAATTAATATAAATATCATAAAGTTATATTATTAAAATTATTTGGCTATATTGACTAATTATTTACATGAATTCATTATAAGTTAATTTTTATAATTGAAAATATATTAATAATTACATTAAATCTTGGGCATGACATGTGGTGCCTTTGTGTACAACAATTTTTAAAAAAACAACAGAAGATGGCGATAAGCTTAGATCATGGCTCATCGTCATCTTTTGCACTTGAGGAAAAAAATCAAGAGATAATAATGAGCCAGTATGGACCACCACCCCTTCTCAAAATAAAATAGTGGAGTTTCTTTTATCTAAATAAAACAAACTCAGAGCAAAACACTACTTAAAGACTGCCTTTGTCCTTTTGGTCTTACGTCACCTAGTGAAGTTTATGCTTTTGCTGAAAGCCACTAGAAGATGTGCCACAAAGAACACCTATCCTCCTAGAATTCTCAAGAATTTCCACAACAAATCATATGAAAATAAGCTAAAATTTTCAAAGATCACTAGAACATAATGGGCAAATACATTTTGCAAGTCAAAGTAAAAAAACAAGATAGGAGCAGTCCAAGCAAAACATTCTGAGCTTGTGCAAGCAATGCAGGAACTCAAAGTGTCGCAACCCCACTTTGAGGGAGTTGTGAGGTCGCCACTCACACTCCCAAAAATGAGTCTTGGGAGTCCTCTGGGACTCCCAAAAATTCAAAGCGCGATTGCAGGGGTCAAAACATTTCACATTGAGGCGTTCTTTATATCGTTAGAAAGTTCTCAAAGTGTAGATGTCCAAAATGACCTTGCATGAGCCATTTGGACATCTGTAGCACAAGTTATGGCCAAAAGAAGGGTCGGGAGTCAAATTGGCAGTTTGACTCCCGACCACTAAAAGTCGGGAATCGACCTGATTTCGATGCGTGCAGGTGAAGTGTGAGAGACCGTTGGAAAGCTCTCAAGGAAAGCTACAACTTTTGTTTAGACCTTGTCCCGATCCGAGTTCGGGGCGAAGAGTTATGAACGTCCAAAGTCCCGGGAGTCCAAACCGGGACTCCCGAAACTCCACTTTGGGAGTCTCGGGAAAAATAGTCATTTGGATGTAGGTGCGGCGGAGAGCTGCAGAGAATACTATATGGGGGAAGGTGGTGGCTCCCCTGAGTCCAGGCCGTGATGAGTCAAATGAATCCAAGTTAGCCCGTGGTTTGTCCTAACACTAAAAAAAGTGTAGAATGAGTTCTAACCCATTTGTGGGTTGGATTTGGATGCAAGACCGTGTAATTGAGTAAGCTTGTCCCTCTTCCTAGTCTATCCTGGAGCTTTCAGCATGCCCCTCTCACCCCCTTTAGTGCTGGAAGCTGGGAGCGTGCCTCGAGTCCCAGAAATTCCGTAACTTGAGTGAGTTAGCCCAACTTGGGGCTAACTTGGGACTTGGGAGCACGTCACAAAGCAATGTGGCCTCACCACAAAATAGTAATTACAATGAGAACACATGAGGCAACATGGTTTCACCACATGCTAGTATTTTTTAATAAAGTTCAAGGCTTTTTAAAAAACAAGAATGAATTGTTTAGTGTATTGCATGCACCCATTTATAAAGTCATTAATTCAAGTATTTTCAAAATCTTTGAAAATTTGAAAAATTATCAACTATATTGTGTCCGTTTACAAATTGAATAAAATGAATTTCCAACACACACAAGAAACTTTAGCTAGCATCACTGGTGTGGTTCCTTTTGGCCAAGAGCTTGTCCAAATGTTGTATACCTCATTGCCCTTTTCGTCCTTACCTTTGTATTTATCAGGGAGTGGTGACATCCCCATGTACAAGAGGGTACAATAATGATGCATCAAGTGGTGATGCAACCAATGAGTTCACACTTGAGAAAAACCCAGGATATGACAATGAATTAGGAGCCTCCCAACTCATTCTCAACTTCTGCATTTGAGGAAAAAACCCAAGAGATAACGATGAGCCTTTCAACTTGTCATCATCTTCTTCAAGTGTTGTCATCATCTTCTACACTTGAGAAAAAAACTAAGAAATGACAACAAGCCTTTCGGCTCGCTATCATTTGCTATAGTTGAGAAAGAAAACAAAAATTTGACGATGAGCTAGGGAGGCTTGCCATACTACACCTAAGAAAAAAAATAAAATGATGATGAGCTAAGGAAGCTTGCCATCATCAATATTGTGCCCATTTACAAATTGAATAAAATGAATACCCAACACACACAATAAACTCCTAAGAAAAAAACTAAGAAATGACGACAAGCCTCTTGGCTCATCGTCATCTGCTACACTTGAGGGGGAAAAAAAAAAGATGATGACAAGTTAGGGAGGTTCGTTGTCATTGTTACACCTAAGAAAAATAAAATGATGACTAGCCAGGGAGGTTCGCCATCATCTATATTATGCTCATTTACAAATTGAATAAAATGAATTTCCAACACACACAAGAAACTCCAACCAACATCACTGGTGTGGTCCCTTTTGGCTAAGAACCTATCCAAATGTTGCATACCTCATGCCCCTTTCCTCCTTACCTTTGCATTTGTTAGGGGGTGGTAACATCCCCATGTACAAGAGGGTACAGTAATGATGCATCAGGTGGTGATGCAGCCAATGAACTCACCCCGGATGACATCCCCATGTACAAGAAGGTACAGTAATGATGCATCAGGCGGTGATGTAACGAGTGAGCTCAAACTTGAGGAAAAACCAGGAGATGACAACAAGCTGGGAGCCTCCTGGCTCACCATCATCTGCTAAGCGTGAGAAAAAAAACAAAGAAATGATGACGAGCCAAGGAGGCTCGCCATCATTTATTACACTTGAGGAAAAAAAACAAAGAAATGATGACAAGCCAATAGGCTCGCCGTCATCTGCTACACATGAGGAAAAAAAAAAGATGATGATGAGCCAAGGAGGTTCGTCGTCATTTGCTACATATGAAAAAAGAAACAAATAGATGAAAACAAGCCTCTTGGTTCGTCCTCATCTTCTACACTTGAGCAAAAAAAAAAAAAGATGAACAAGAGTGAAAAGAAGCAAAGAAAAAAAAAGTTGATGTACATTTATTTGCCACAGATGCGCTAATTGTCTTTTGGATGAGCATTTTCTGCAACACCACTTCAGCAACATCTTTTGTACCATCGCTTCAACACTGCTTCTGTAGCATCGTCTTTTGCAGCATAGCTTCAACACCACCTTTGCAACATTGTCTTCTATAGCAGCACTTCAACATCACTTCTGTAGCACTGTCTTTTGTAGCATCGCTTCTGCCCTTGAGTGACGATGAGGTTTAGGGTTTTTGGTGGGGCGGAGGTAGGTAGTTGGGGTTTGAAATGCTTGGGCAATCAAATAGCTTTTTTTTATGGGTAGCCTTGAAGTAGGTGAGAGAAAAAGAAAAACAATTGACCCAACCTCAATGCTTGCATCAGATCCAATGATTGGGATGAACTTGAGTTCATCCCAAACGGAATTGGTGTAGTCATGGGGGCTGGGTCACTCCGGCCCCAGTGTTGGGTAGGTATGAAAAATACCCCCGAGTATCACCTAGGTATCTTTATCTGAACCCAAAACTAAAAACTTATTACTAGTTCTCACTTCTGCAAAAACTGGATGGTAAGAATAGACTCAAGGAAAAAAATAGAAATATTGAGACTCAGGTGAGATAAAACCCTCTTACCTGATTCAAGTTCTCAGGGTACTTTGTATCCATACCCTAGGTAGTAGGTTGTTTAAAGAAATTTATTTGTAACACTGCTTATGATTTTTTGATTTTGAAGAAAAGGAATAAAATTAATATTTTTTGGGTAATTTTGGTTATGTTTTTTATTTGAAAAAGAAAAAAAAACCAGTTTGTGAGAACTGCCAAATAATAACCAGTTGTTCCCAGATTTATGAAAACCAACATTGTGAGAACCTGTTCAAATTTAAATATATATATATTGATCCTTGCCTCAGTGTATAATTTTTAAAAAAGAAATATAAAATTGAAAATTGAAACCTCTTGTAAGTTCTTTTGTGAAAACTGGATCCGGAGGGTATCAATTTTTTTGATACCTGCCCAACACTGGTATATACGTGAAAGTTTAACCATGGCCAAACAATATGAGATAAAAAAAATGAGGTGTTATTGAGTATCTTAGGGAACACATTGGGAACTTGGAGAATATTCTAAGGAATTGATGGGAACACATTGGGAACAGACAAAAGAACAGAAAATCCTCCCCATCCCCAAAAACCTGAAAGAGAAGAACTAAGCCCTCTTGAGGGTTCTCATTGGCTGCATGAAAGTTCTATTTCCAAAACCGTTCGTCACCATTTCCAACCCAAACTGATACCCCCATTATAAACTGACAAGACTTATTGCAACTTGTTGGTTTTCTTCAAGCCTCCCCTACACATTAATTGTAAAAGTTTCCACCTTTCCACCTTCTTTCCCACACAGAGTTTTCACCTTGTTTTTTTCTCTTTGGGGGGGGGGGGGGGGGGGG
>Ga0116227_10001630_pt1 | contig 50540 bp, 36 predicted proteins | sample S1TSphgellanicum_FD_89693 | JGI IMG/M metagenome (GOLD analysis project Ga0116227, IMG submission 89693) | Host-associated microbial communities from peat moss isolated from Minnesota, USA - S1T2_Fb - Sphagnum magellanicum MG | ecosystem: Host-associated > Plants > Peat moss > Unclassified...
TGTCAGTGTTTAGCCCTATGGCAGAGATCGTGTTGGGCAAGTCATCTTTACTTGGTGACATGGGTGGCTATGATCACAGTAGCTTGAGCCTTTGAGGGAGAAGGAAGCTACATGGATGGTCAATAGCAGATAAATCCAGAGTGGAAAAAAGTATATTGTAGAGAGGTAGATATGTTATACATAGGTGGGTGTTGGGCATTGGACCATGGGTTTGACATGTGTGAATCTACCTCGCAGGGTAGATGCTACCAGCTTTACAAGCCTATTCCTAATTATTGCAACTTTGGTTATTTGCGAATCTTGAAGGTTGGCCGCCCTACCAATTTGGAGGTAAAAAAAAATATCGACGACGCCTTGGTAGAGTCCTGAGAAGACCTATGACTCACTGGGGATGTAGACTATTGTTGGGCGGGTATTATGAACTGCACAAACCCCTGCTGGGTCTCATGGCGGTTTTGAAAGTTCATAATCACAACTCTCAGAAATATCAAATACCCATTTTTAATGTATAATCCATGGTCCACAAAAAAATTTGAATTAGTCAATTAACCACCGGTTCTTCTTTGAAACCTGGCAGTTCTTTCAAGGTTTTGATATATCCAAAACCGACGATTCTCCAGATCTGAAACGTTTGAAAAACCAGGCAGTTATTTGTAAAAAATCAAATTTGTCCCCGACACTGATATCTGTAGACACGAGTGACACGCGGTGGGGGCAATAGTGGGGGCAATAAAATAATGAGCGCTTGTTGGGCCTCACATCTTTACACGAGAGGAATTTTGTGGATGTGTTGAAAAAGCAAGCGTTGGTGGGCACAACACGCGAGGCACTTTCACCTGTACGAAGTTACTGGGAATCAACTGCGACCCAACCCTTTTCTGACGCAGTCCATATTAAAAAATTAGTGACTCTTTATTTTCCTTCATAATTTTTTTCTTTGAATATATACGGTTTGCTAATTTCAACAGTTCTGAAAGTTATATAATTCATATTGAAGCTGCTTAGGTAGGATCGTATAAGGGGGCAAAGAGCTGGTGCATAAAGCCAAGAGGATTGCAGAATTGAAACACTTGCAAGAGAGAATGTAAAAGGGTAGGTTGCAGGATTTTTTTTTTGTGTTGCACACTCTGAAACCATGGTGGGGGAAGGATCTATTTTCCTTTCAGCCAATAGAAGGCCCAAGGTGCCTTGCTTTTATTCCTTTTAAGTTTGGGGGGCGGAAAGGGTTGGTAGCAGTAAGTATGTGGAATATAAAATGCAATTTGTAGTGCACAAGTCGCAGGCAACAACCCAGACATGCAGACAAATTACTATAACTGGGGATGCAGAGATCCATGTGAGGGAAAAAGCCTGATCAGTCATATTAATCAAACTGACATAGCACATCGGGCCGGGGAGTCTTGAAGACTCAGTCTCCGGTTGGGCCACCATAAGATGATGACCTCCAAGCTGCTCAAGATCCCTTCTGCCACTTTTTTGGTGGGCCAGTGATGAGTGAAATAGTAGCACATGCAATCCACCAAATATTGAACCCTTAGCAGGTCCTAGACCGGATCCACTCCTTCCCCTTGGAAAAACACCTCCCTCTGCTTCCATCATCATAGACAAAGGAAACAGGAAATCCAATTCAGACTTTGGATGGTAAATTAAATCATAATTTGTCAAAACCCTACATACCACATCTGCTTCTGATCCCTATACATAGGCGGCTTTCTAGTCCTCATATATATGTCACCTTCTTTCACCACATTTATGATATAGATATTTGGAAACTGAAAAATGCTATACCTTCAGTTTTGCTAGGTTATTGTTCCCAAGCTGACTTTGTATCCTAATAACTCTTTGAAAGCTTTCGTCCACTTTTTGGAATTGGGCCAATTCGTAATGCAATTCATCCTTGAATTTTTTTCTAGATATTGGCTTTTGTTACAAGAATCAAATGTCAAACTTGAGCCATATATACTAGAGATCAGCTTGAGGAGTGGGAGGGGAGTTGTATACAGAAGTACCATCATCAGTTTTTCTGGCTACCAAATTTTGCATTGTTGTGATTATTTTCTTCAAAATGAGTATAATTTCTTGTTGTTTGAAAAAAACATTGATCAGAAATGAGATATTTTGGGTAACTTTCACCAGATGTCTATTTTTGGCTGTTGTAGATAAACAGATTATTTATTTTAATTTTGAAAGGTTCTAATAACAAGTCACCATTTATTTTTATTTTTTTCTTTTGGATGTTCACAAGCTAGTACTAACACTCCAGTAAAAACTTGAAAAAATAAAAACACTGAAAGTATCATGGCAAGTTCAACATCTCAATGTCCAATAATTATTTTGTTTTAAATATTTCAAGTAAAAATATATATATTCTTGTACATATTAAAACACTCTTTATTTTCCTTCATTATTCTTTTTTTGAATAAATATGTTTTGAGATTTTCAATAAGGAAAAAGCTAGTTGATACTGATGGGAAAAGTGAAAAATTGAAATACTTGTAAGAGAGAAAATAAAGAGGGAGGGTCCACAACAAATCCACTCCAACTTCAGTCACAAAAAGTTTCAACTAAAAGTTAGTTTCACATACATATGTGCTAATCTCATAGTCTATGGAAAGGAAGGTCTTGTTTCCCTACCTTGAAGCTTTTCTGCAAATTAGTATTAGTTTAGGGCAAGTCTCCCAATCCTCGCCCAAAGAAAGTTGATGAACTAAACAAACCATTTGAAGATTTTCATTAGATAATGATGATGGCCTGACTAACTCCACCACATTCTTTTGTGAGGGTTTCCTACTCGTTCAACCTCACATGTGCACTCTCTTGTTCTTACCAGTTGGTTTTGGGTTCACCACCCATCAACAGAGTAATCTAGTCCAACTAGTTGTGATCCAAAGGAGATTGGTTTTTGTTATATATACACAAGTGATGAAAAACAAGAAGGAAAGAGGAAAGTGGAGAAGGGGGACTGAAGAGATATAGAAAAGATTTCTATAACAAGGGAGCTTAGAGGGAGAATTTAGAAACCCCTTATTGTGATGGATCATTGGCAAAACCAATGAGATTTAAGCTTATAGCTTTTTTGGAGACTTTTTCACACCTTACCTTGGGGGTTGGTAGCAAGGATTGGAGGACATTCTCTACCATTGTTGATGTTTAAGAATAATAATTTATTTATTTTGCTTCTTTGTTTCTTTACAATGTATAAATCGTAAGGTATAATTATATGCAATTATAAAATATTTGGTGGGAGGTTGGAGGGGAGGTTTTTTTTTAGAAACTCTATTTGGTGTGGAGAGTGGATTGTCAAGTGTCCACTTCGACAATGGACTTTCCATGCAAGTTTTAATCGGGAAGGTGGGGGGAGTGGGGGAGGAAAGGATTTGTTTTCCTTTCAGCCAATGGGAAGGCCCAAGGTGCCTTGCTTTTATTCTTTTTAAGTTTGAGGGGTGAGAAGGATTTTTTTTTCATTTTTCCATTGTTTCCCAATGTGTTCCCCAAGTTCACAATGTGTTCCTCAACATGTTTTCCATTTAAACACCTCATTTTTATTCCATATGCTTTGCAAAATGTTGTTTACCTTTCACCTATATAGTCGGGCCGAAAGGAAGGAGCTACATACATCAAAATAGAACTTTCTATTTTGAGGAGCCTCCATAATTTCATTTTTTGGGGAACAATGGGCTAATCAAATTGGCTTGTCCCCCAAAAAAAGAGTTTGGAAAGTACTTTGTGTCTTTATTAACACTTCTCCTAATCACCTAGCTGCAGTGAATCAACACCCACCACCGCACAATCCACTAGATGCCCATTATCCCTCAGTTGTGGATAAACCTCAACTTGGTTAATATTTGGTTTCACCTTGGTAACCAATTATGGAATAAGTAGGTCTCATATTTAGGTAGATAGGTAGGAAAATAGGTAACTACTAGGTAAATAGATGGTTCACATATAGGTAAGGGCTAATTTTACTACCTACCTACTAACAACCCACAACTTGTGGGTTGTTAGTAGGTAGGTAGTAAAAGAAAACATTGAACTAACCACCATGATTAGCTAGGGAATTGTTGGGTATCCAGACCATTATTGATGCAATCCATATAAAAAATTAGTGAATCAATGACCGGATCAAAAGTTAGTGACCATTGTTTGATTAGGAAGCTTACGATGCCTGCAAGAAATTCTTGAGCTTGGATAAAATTTTCCACTGTATTTGGTGAGTGTTTTGTTAGGTCAAGTAACCTAAGGTTGTGAAACTTTTTTGAACCATTTTGGAAAAATGAAGACAAAACTTGACATTCTTTAAAAGAACTGCCTTTAAAATTGTCCACCACCTATCACATCAAACAAATTACAAACAATTGTCAACATCAATAAAATAACGTTTCATTTTAATGCCATGTTTTTAATGAAACAATATTGCATCTCCTTAAATAAAGCTAAAACTCATTGTAACTTCCATTGCGATATTTCGACCCATGTATTGTAATTGTTCATGCATGTACAAGTTGCCATCTTTTACCCATTTGATCAAATATCTATCTTTCAAGTTTTGTAATTTGAACATAGGGCTGGATGAATCATCTCCATTTTAATACATTAAACAAAATGATTTTTTTTGGGAACCACTGAAAAAAAAACAATATCCAAAAACATGTCTTGATTTTTTTTAAACAAGTGGTTATAAGAAATTTGCAAAGTTTTCCAAAGCATTTCATTGTCAGAACCCCCTGTTATATCTCACCCACCTTTCAACTCGCACAATGCACCTTTCCATATTTCCAAATCACGAATATCACACAAATAACAACTTAATATTTCAAGGTTCAAAGGGAGGCCATGTAAGCTTTTATAATCTTCATAAAAATGTTTTTGAAATCATTTGTCACATGATTTGCATATTTGAATGCATGGAACATGAAAAGTTCCCTCACTTGTTCTTCCTCCAATAATGCCATTTCTACTTTTACGGATTCCTTTACATGATTTTTCAATTTTTGCCAATTTCAAAAATTTACGAGTACTTTGTTCTTACAATCAACATTAATGGCATGTTTGTGAATAGGAAACTACAAGGCTCCAAGGTTCTTTGTCATATCAACATCCATAACCACTAAAACTTTCTTTGATATCATGCATTGCTTGATGTCATCAAGTATTCATCAACATCCTCATCTTTGCGTAATTTTCTATCACACAAATCTTGTAAAAGTTTTTCTTTTACATCGTTGATATATTTTGATTTCACATCCTCCAAGAAGCTAGATTTATCATATTGGTCGTGGAACAAATGATAAATTTTTTTACTCAAAGTGGTCTTCCCAATCCCACCCATTGCAACCAATCCAACAATAGATTCCTTTTGTAACAAACTATTTATGGCATTTGCTTTATTTTCCAACACCACTTCATCACATGGCAAAGGTGGCATAGTTGGTGCATTTTTTTCATGTTAAAGTTCACCAAAAAAAGAAAATTAATTTCAAATAATGGATAATAACTTAAAAATTATGGCACACAATTTAAGTGAAATGATGTAATGTTTGCAATCAAATTAGATGAACATACATAATCCCAAAAACTAAAACCAATGTTATTTACCTTCATAAAGCTTTCCAAACATTCTGATGATTTGGAATAGCTTAAATGGTCCTTTGATGGTGGCTTGCAAATTGTCAAGTGATTAACATTTTTGACTTTGTAATTGTTATTGTTCGACAATTGAATAACTAAAATCGTTGGCATTAGAATTCCCTATACAAGTGCAAAAGTTATTTTAGTTGAAATTCCTTGATGTGATTGGATTTAATATACAAGTTGTCAAATCTAATGTACTAATCAAATGATGATTGGGACAATAACTTGAATTTTATGTTCAAACTATATAAATCAAATAAATTTGTAACATAACTTCATTTAACCCTATTATAAATGAATTTTAAATAAAATTACCAAGGTGTTGCTTTCAATTGACATTCTATTCACAATGAATTTGCAATTTATACTATGAATACATGTTGCAATGGATTCCTAGACAAATCTTACCCATTTATTGTCAATAGGTAATCCTTCAACAAATGCATAAACTTTCATGCTTTCACAAATAAATTTGTTAAAGTCTATTGAAAGTTGCTTCATTTTTCGGTTGAAAGATTTCATATTTTTCAAAGGACCTAATCATGTTGTATCCTTGGTGATTTGTTGACATTGCCACTTGAAATACTTTAATAGATCTTGGGTACCAATGATATGTGGTACATTATAAAACACCATACCTTTAAGATTTTTCAAAATTTTCTCACAACAATTTTGTGCTTTAACATCCAAATTATTCATTTGCTTTTGATACACATGTTTATGCATTTCAACCATGAAGCTTTTGAGGACAAAACCTTTGAAATTAGAGGCAACCATTGCCACCAATCCATCCAAAAGAATTTCATACTTACAAAGTATTTCAAAATACACCAAAAATGCATCAACAACATTTTATGGTGATGTACATGTACAAATAGTCACAACATCATATATTGTATTTGGTGCAATTTGTCAATTAACACAACAACCTAAACCATAAATCCATAACAAATATGTTTGTAAGTTGTTTTCCATTTTTCATTTTCTTTTAAAAGTTTACCTACAAAATGTTCCAATCACATGTGGGTAAATGCATTATTATGCACAATCATATAGGCATTTAACTAATTCAAGTGTTAATGTATAGATAAGTTTTTATGTTACATTGACAATTTAATTTGAATAATAGAATATAGGAAATTGGAAGTAAGATATATTTGGTTTGAAATTAAATATAAGTACAAAGTGAATTCAAATTCAATAAATTATATAAATAATTGATTTAGTTCGAGTGCCAAAGATGAAACTTCAAAAAGCTCCTATCTTAAACTATCACTACAACCAAATTGGATCCATGCAACTTGATAATGTGAACATAAACTTTGTTAATAATTATTCATCTCAACATGAGAATTAACACCAAAGGCCCATTTTCTATCCTCTTCAATGGTTTTAAAAGTTCCAAAGTGTTCAAGATTTAATGTCTACCACCATAATGCTTCACATTCACATGAACAATTTATTCAAAGATGTCAAAATGCAATCAATTATCTTTAATTGAAACACATAATGGAAAATAAGATGCCCATAATGAAACCTGCCAATTCTTTTTAAGGTTTTGATATATCCAGAAAGGGGGGGTTCTTTCGATCTGAAATGTTTGAAAAACCAGGCAGTTATTTATTTAAAAATAAAATATGCCCCAACATGGAACAGGTAATGTGTTCTTTGCAAGGGGTATTAGCCCAGGTGAAAAATGGTGCTGAACTCTTGTGTGAAGAGAAATTTCATGTAGCCAATGGGAAGGCCCAAACATGCTCTCAGGGTGCCTTGATTTCTTTACTTTTAAGGGGGGGAGGGGGGGGGGTTTCCCTTTCAGCCAATGGGAAGACTCAAGGTGCCTTGCTTTTTTTCCTTTTCAGTTTTTAGTGGGTGGGGTTGAGGGATTTTTTAAATAAAAATTCCCTGATTCCCAATGTGTTCCTACTATGTTCCATTTAAGTTCTCACTGGGTTCCTATCAGGTTCCCAATATGTTCCCCAACATGTTCTCCATAGCACCTCATTTTTATCCCATATGCTTAGGCAAATGTTGTCCTCCTTTCACCTATATAGCTGGTTTGAAAGGGAGGAAGTATATATGTCACAACAAAACCTTCTATTTTGAGGAGTCTCCAGAGTTTCATTTTTTTGGAGCAATGGGCCAATGAAACATTTGGTCAAACCTTTCGGCAGAGACAACAAGAAATTCTGGACACTAATGAGGCCAGGTCACTCTTGCTAATTTGAGATCTTGAGACCCGATTTGTTGTTTTCTCTCTCTTCTTAGCTCTCTTGCCGAGTCTCTGTCTCTATTCCACCCAGTCTGTTGCTTTCTCGTGCGTAGTGTCTCTCTCGCGCCCAACTTGCAATCTCTTTTCTTTGTTTCAAGTGCCAAAAGTTTTATTGTTCATAAATATTATTTTGACTAGCGAGAACCAATTCGAAAGTTAATCCGTTTGGGAAATAAGATTAATCTGGGGTTAATTCTTTTTGAGAAATAAGATTACTTGGAGGGTTCATCCTTTTGGGGAATCCAAGGAATTTGGGGGGTTGACCTTTTTGGGGAATAAGGCTATTTTGAGGGTTTTGTTCTTTTGGGATTCATTTAACATGGAGTGAACATGCGATTGGCTAATAATATGACTAATTTGAATTCAATGAAATAAAGGATTATTTTGAGGATTGATCCTTTTGGGAAATAAGAGTAATTTGGGTCAACCAAATGCAATTATTTATGGGCTCAACTGATTTAGTAGTCACTATGTGTGCGATAAAACCCTAGGGTGTGGGGGCCTTCCCAAAATAAGGGGCCTAAAACAAGGTGATAGCCAAATCCAGCCCAACATTTTTGGGAATATTCTCACCCATGGGCTTCACCTATCATAGATCACAAGGTAAAAATGGTCATGAACCAAATCTATGTCAAGGAGTATGAATGGGAGGGTTCTTGCAACTATAAGTAGGCATAATTTCCCTCCCATCTTTGAGGAGAAGGCATAACATCCTTCCCAATTTCTAGGAGGGAAATTCATGGATATAAAGTGCCCTCCACATACACTATCAATTTTCTCACATGGCTTTATGTGCCCCCAATTATCACCCTTAACATTTGAACAAAAGTCGTATTTCCAAAAACAATTATGTTCATGTTTCCAAAAACTTTGTGATGTGTGATAATCTCAAGAGAGAAAACAAAAACTTTGGGTGCACCTGAATTAATTAGCATGAAAGGTGGTTGCATTGATGGCCTATGATAGTGCAAATTATGGGGCATCGATGGTAGGATCAAAGAAAAACGGCCATTAGGATAGAGAGAAAGGGGCCCCTAAATGCTACCCAAATACAACCACAATCACAGCTGAAGTCATTTGATTGTGACAAATGTAAAGATAAATTCTTCAATAACATGTACATTAACAAAAAATGCATAATGTAATTCACATTTAGATATTTCTTTCCTCCAATTTGAAGGGCCAAGGAAAGTCAATTGTCATGAACCATATTATCATAACTTTTGACAATGAAATTAAGATCAGTGTGAATGGCTTCATTTAACCATGTATTTCTTAACCATGTGCTATACTTAGAATGTGGATTCCTAAAAGGAGAGGGGTTTATCATTATGAAAATTATGTGTGCATAATTGACATCAAGTTTTAACCACCCACCAAATTATATAGTTAATGCTGAACCCTTCTCATTCTTTATTCCATGTCTTTTGGTGGCATTTCAATTAAAAGTTCCATGCATTCAATTGCATGTTAAAAAAATCTTGAAATGTGTTATACATTCCCTTGCTAATTGCGATTGTGTTAGTCTGCTTTTATTCAAGATTTTTTTTAATGACAATAATTTCTTTCAAAGAAGTAACTTATGATCTTAACAACTTATTATTCTAAAAAACTTGTCCAATTTTTTGTTTTTGTCCTTTCTTCCTCACTAGAAGCTTGATTATAACTGTCAAAAGGTTGATTACAATATAAATTTCCTAACTCACAAATTCACTTTTGTTGATGACTTTTTTAATAGCTAATATAACTGATAGTCATGTTATCACAACAATAAAAAATTACAGCCCTAGAGATGACCCAAGGATAGCATAGAAGGAAAGACATTCCCACTTCATTTGACTTCACATGGGCACAATGGATGTGATCCCTCTTCCAACGCATTGTTTCATCTTTTCTAACAATCAAATTAGAGTTATGTATACCTTCTAAACCCAATCATAGGCTTTGGATAATATGGCTTTAAATTATGATAATAAACAAACCCATATTATCTTAAGCTTATGAGTATTCCTTATGCATGCAACCCTAAGTCAAGGCACATGCTTCCATTAGCTTTTGAAGTTTTATTCCAAGCTCAAGTGGTTTTTCTAGGCTTGCAAATTAAAGTGTCCATAATTTGGAAGGAACATAAGAAAAGAGATAAGAGGTTCTTTGGTGGGTTTTCCCTACATTTATGGGTTTCATTTTCTATTGTAGTAGAACGTAGTAAATGGTTTAGTATGGGGAATTCTTTTTTTAAGAATTTCAAACCTTCAAGATTTGGAAATTTTGTGAAAAATATTTCAACTTCAATTCATTTTGAAAACATGAAAGCATCATAACATAGATACTTAACATGATTGGTACTCATGGTCACCTTGTAAGTGGGTGTGTGTTTCATTTGGCCATTAGCCCATGGTCTCTCTCACCACCCTTACAATAGGCAATCATTTAAACTAATTGCCAAAGGAAATGTGATTCTTGTATAAATTCCGGATTAGTCAAGCCCTTATGGGAATGCCCCCATTACTTAAGATAATAATAAGAACAATGTTAAGGTTTGAAACATTTGAGCATTGTTTAATTACTCATTAATCAATTGAAACATCTACTTGCTACATATAATTGTGATTTATATTATTTTGTTGTTCTCTGGATTTATCCAAAGTCTATGGCTTCAAGTCATGTATGCTTGTGTGCCCTAATTGTTTTTAATGGGAAAAGACATTTTTGTTTGGCTAAATTAAGTATGAAAAGACACATTGTTCTCTACATGTCTTTGTCTTTTCTTTTTCATTCTTTGTTTTTTTTTTTAAAAGTTCTTCTTGAGCTAGCTTTTCTTTGTCTTTCAACTTGTTGTACTATTATTTATCTTGTTTTGAAAACTATAGTCAAAAATTCGAGCTTATGGTCAAACCATGAACTAAACAAAAGTTGAAATTCTTGAAAATGCATGGATATAGAATATCATTTAAAATTTTACCATAGACCAAGACATTTTTAAATGTTCAAATTTAGGTTCAATTTAGGACTTTTACAATCAATGATCATGATGTTTAAGTCAATAATTACAACAAACAATATATCATTTAATGGGTCATTAAGTCATTAAGCCTAAAATTGTAAATGTTGAATGAAAAAATGAAATTTACAATTTTGCATTTGAATGTGAATCACACATTTTAAAGACTAACATGCATAAAGGATTTTCAACGTTTTGAAAACTTTAGTGTGATACATAATGATTGTTGATTGAGAAACATGTGATGTAAGAATGACATGCAATTGATGTAATCAATTATTAAATATGTTAGGAATGTGTAATTTGAAATCAAGAGCTATATTTTGAACCCAAGGGAGACATTATTTGAAAAAAGTAAAAAATACATCAGTAGAATATATGATACAATATATTGGTTGTTGAATAGAAATTATAAATTAATTAATTGAAAAATCAAGTTATGTATATTTTGAAAATAAATTTATGATGAATATAGGGTATGTGTAAATCTTTAATATTATAATTTCTTAACAAAAAAATAGCATGTGCATTAAAGATTTAAAGTATTAGTTGTTAGTAGATTCAATTATTGTGAAATAATGTTTTGATTTTTTTTTTAATTAAAATTTTATAAATTTGCAATTTTTTTCATTTCAATTACATTTCATATGTGAAAGCATGATAAAGTAGCCCAAAATGTGCTTTGTTATGTAAAGATTGGGGGTCTCCAAAGAAAAAGGACAACAAATAGATGAATTTATGAAATAATATCAAAAATTTTGGGTACATTCTTTTTAAACTATTGTTGGCATTAGTTTTTAAAATTAAATTTATATAATTACATTTTTCAAATGCACTTGCAAATACTTGAATTGGACCTTTGATTTTTTAAAAAGTAAAATTGAAATACTTGAAAGTATATGAATATTTTTTGTAAATAATTTATTTATTTATTTCAACCCTCAATATTGATGTGGTGACCATTTTAACATATATATATAATTTTTCAATGGAATTTTTATCATATTGAAATTCGTTCCCAACCTTCAAAAACTAACATATTTTTTGGGGATACTTTTAGGGTACTTTTCCCAGTCCAAATGAGAATTTTTTGTAGAATTGTTTTTGAGAAGCTAACTAGAAGGAGGCTAAAGGTGTTGATGAAAAAATCTAGAAGCTCCATTTGATTTAAGATGCTTAAGGAAAATTTTGAAAAATGTACTTTTTAATTTTACAAATATACATTATGGAAGGATCTGTCACCCGTCAATTTCTGGCCAAAGCTTTGGTCTCCAAGGAATCTTCAAAAGTATTTTTATCGTAGCAATATTTTTTCTTTTTGGCTACGCCCCACTTTTCTTGCCGGTCCCTATAGAGTCTATTTGGGTGATCCCTAGTTTGTGCGTTTGGTCGTTTGCTCGCCGTTTAGTTATGTGTACGACTCTTCTTGTTTGTTACAATTATGTCCGGAGGGTTGCTCGCACGTGAGTAGCATTCGAAAAACAAGGTAATAAGTAAGGTCAAAATATCTTGCTTGCACTTCCATAGTTTCATTTTTGTTTTCAGTTCCAAACTTTTATAACTCCAAATTGTTTAAAACAAAAAAGTTAAATTAATGTATGGTATTGAAATGGATGCCAACAAAATTATAAACAAATATACGGTGATTAAAATATGTGCATATTACAAAATTTGGCTTCGCATTCCCAGTGATGATAAATAAATAATTAAAAAAATAATTTGTTGCCAAACATTAATAATACATGATCGTATAGATTGTCCATGAATTTTGAAAGTTAACATGTTGGGGATTTATGTAAATCACCTAACAATAAGATGTTGAAGAGACTTGGCACATATTGTGTATGATACCAACTTTGGATTCAAGGCTAACTTCAAATAATTCAAAAAATGAAAAGATTACTTTAACCATGATGTTAGGCATAATAAAGCGATTATCTCCCTTTCAAGAACTCCAAACCAAATTCATGTTCTCTCAAAGTTAGAGTAGATTGAGGCAACATGAAGATGAATTTAAACAATAATATTGATCTACCAAATTCCTCCTTTAACTTTCTATTGTGCTCCTCATCCAAGAAAAAGGTTTGATCATGAATAGGGTGTGTAATCTACCAATGGATTCCCAAGGGAAATGAAAGCCAGGAAATTTAAATAAGGATTGCCATGAAAGCCTAAGTCAAATGAATTGCTAAGAGGGATGAACTTTCAATCATGGTTAAAGGAAGCTAAGTGTACAATGTAACAAAAAACTTAGAAGAGATCTTACAAATGGTACATGTTTGCCATCTAAGTGCAGAAACTCCTTCCAGTGAATTTTCAAGTATTATTTCACCTTTGGCACATCTTGTCCTCAAAATATGTCCTATAATACCCTTCCATATTGGGATCTATCATGACCATTTGACAATGACTCAATTGTTGCACTCACTCCATTTCCCACTCCTTTGTTAGTTTCAATGTATAGGCATTCAATTCCAACTTCCATCAATGACTTCTCATTGTCAAGTTGTGCATTAAAAGGGACACATGTAGATGTAATGCACTAACACCATCCCTAGACCTTGTACATAAAAGGGTTATCTTACCATTTGCAGGTAGTCCACTGTCCCCATTTTATTCCAATTTGCAGGATAAAACATCATCTTTTATTTCTATGTTGTTATCAATGGGTTGTTCACTTCTAGCTCCAACTAATGAACATTTTTTAGAGTCCTTTGAACAAGGAACCACATTTGTTTTGCCCACAACAATTAAAGAATCCTTGTAGTCTGATGTTGAAACCGGTTCATCCTTAACTTCCTCCATTTTATGGGCCTCACTTCTTTTGTTTTTCTTGAAGTCTTAAAAAAAGTTTTTTCATTTTCTTTTGTTGATGATAAGGATATTTGATCTCTGCAGTGTGTGTGAAAACATTCACTTGGTACATTCCAACCTTTATTAAATTTGGGAACTGCTATTAAAAACATGTTTTGGCATATAAGCAAGTTTGAAAATCTCTATAACAACAACAGATAGAAGGGATGGCTCCAAAAGGCATTATGTTTTCTTGCCCAAAAAAGCTTTTGCAGAGTTATAAGCCTTGATAGCAAACGTCTTACCACATCAACATGTCACAATGCAACTTGGTCATTGAATCACCTTTGCCAACCTCCTCCCTAAGACCATATGTAATGTATGTTTTAGGACCCAAATTAGGTTTTATGGCATCTTTTGAAAGCAGAACAAGCTAAATCACCATTCAAACACATACTAACAGTGATGTGCCACTTATTAGTAAAGGCATTCATCTTTAGGAATCATTGCCTATTCCACCTTTATAGTTGATGTCCTTGTAAAGACAACATGCACATATTCAACACACACAATAAGCCATTAAATAATGACTATTGTCAAAAGGTGAAACAAATGGGATAACAAGGTACATTGTAAACTTTGTTATAGTTTCAGCTCCTCATGCTGCTCCTGATAAAGTTGTTTAAGCATGGTAGTAACTTAAGGAACAAATGTTTCAACATTTCAAAAGTCTCCTTCCTACTCAACTTCACAATTTCCTGTTACCCACCATATCACTCCATTATTATATAGTTTTCATTAACAATCAAAAGCATAACATTAAACCCAACATTTTAGGATGTTATAAACCACTTACCCTCTTTGGTCCACAACTCCAGAATCAAGCCTTGCAGTTCCAATTTTCACAACAAAAAGGGCATTCTTGTGTCACATCCTCCCTAATAGAAGTGGGTAGGCACATTGACACAAACATCAACATAACCTCAAACACCAATAAATGTTGGTTTCAATACCTACAAATGTTCCCATACTGCCACAAGATTACCCATGCACATACTAGGTTTTAATATATGCAAAGCAATAGCACTTATCGTCACACTCGAGGTAATATATCACATTCTGCTTTTCATTCCTTTGACATTGATGACACATTCTACAACTATCTTCTTTCTCCTTTGTGCTTAATTGCAACCCCAAATCAATATAGGCACACCTCCATCAACTACTCTACCAATATGTGGTACTACTACTTCAAACACTAGCAGCTTTTCTATGCAATTAAAGTGTGCAAACATATGTGCTAATGCTTCCCTTTTGATTAAATAGTTAGAGAACTTTTGTAATGTAATGCTTAAGGCAAAAATCCTTGCCATGAGCAAATACATCACTGAACCTACCCCACCTTAGTTATATCAACTACTCTACCAATATGTGGTACTACTACTTCAAACACTAGCAACTTTTCTATGCAATTAAAGTGTGCAAACAGATGTGCTAATGCTTCCCTTTTGATTAAATAGTTAGGGAACTTTTGTAATGTAATGCCTAAGGCAAAAATCCTTGCCATGAGCAAATACATCACTGAACCTACCCCACCTTAGTTATAGAAAAGTTGCAATAAAACACCTATACATAAAACTTTAGAATAAGAAAGACTTGTCAAATCCAATTTAGTGAACGTTATTTAAAACTCACCTTATTTCCACCATTTTGGAGCTTCGCATTTCAACTTTCATTAGTTGAAAATTCTTTAGGGTCTGATTTTATAGCCCTACCAATTGACCATCTTTGGGACTTTCCAAATATGAAAAACAATAATTCTATTTTTTGAATTTGGTTTGACCTTTTTAGAAATAGTAGTTTTGACCATAGGCTTTTAAGTTTTGAGTAGGTCTTGTTTTTTTAAAAAATTTGTATGTAATGATATTCACAAAGAGAACCTTGGAATATTTTCTTGTTATAGCACTAGTCTCTTCCATTAGACCTCTTGCACTATTGTTCATCTGGAACCTCATCTACAACTTTTTGATGCTTTGTTGTTTTACTGCTTCCTTTCATACCGCTGTTTGATGCATAATGTGGCCATCACTCCATATCCTCAATCTTCACCTACCATTTAATAAGTTGATTGAATGAAAAGTGTCCAGCAAGCAATCACCTTGGTGATGTTGGATGTGTTTAAGATTTTGATGTAAGGGTAATTAAGATTAATTCACATCTTGCCATTAGAATAACGAGACAAACAAATTTTGCAGAAATAAAGGTTGAAATGGTAAAGCTTTGAGCAAATTGAACAACCATAAAATTTAGAAAAGGAATAGGGTTTACTTGTCACATTTCAAGGCATCTTGGAAATGGCAACCCCATGTAATTATAGAATACCGATAGCTTGCCCATTGACACAAGCTTTTAATGTTGCAAATAGAAGACCATCCTTTAAGTCAATCCCACCTAGCCTCAGTATGGGGCACATGCTTGAAACACCTTCACTCAATGCCAATTCTTGATCAAAACTAAACTACAATAAACTAACCTCTCATTGCCTCCTTGAACAGGTCTTGGGCAGTCCCATAAGGCACATTTAAAATTCAAGAAAACAATAGATGGAGGAAATATGCTTGGTTTGAATAACATATCAAATAGCAATTGACATTTGGTGGTTGTGTTGCACAATTTTGTGAGAAGTCATCACACTTCTTTTGACTTGATCTTGCTTGATGCTCAATACCAGCTTCACTGGAAATTGGTATTCCACGCAACAACTTTGGTACCATGACCCCAAAATCCTACAAAAGACAACTTTCTTGAACATTAACCTTTTGTACTATTCAAACAATCTAAAGATGTTTTATCCATCATGCTACCTTAACTATTTTAGCACAAGAAGTTTCAAGCTGCATGTTTAAAGGAAGTAAAGACAACAACAACAACTGGAACCAAAGGTGAACATTAGATGCAAATTTCACGACATCAAGCCTTTACAAGGACTATATTGAACTGCATATCTAAGGTTGTTAATAAGTCCTAAGAAGCCTCTAAAGGCAAGTTTGTCAAAAGAAAAAAAGTCAGAATTATGCTACTAGGTCATCATCTTCATTATTTAATTGCAATGACCGCTCCATGTTTAAGGATAGCTATGAGGAGCTAGGTTTTGCCTGCAAGGACTACAAAACACATTAGTTTTCACTTCATCCCATCTTTGCACCAACTTTGACTTAAATTTTTTCAAAGACCGTATCAGCAAAAGAACCTAGCATACAAGTAGCAAAAGAAGGACATTACTAGCAATGAAGAAATAGGGGAAGCTTCACATAACTTTGCCTTCCATTCCCACAACATTTAATGCATTTGCCCCTCTAACAATGCAATATCCTTCAACCTATTCTATCGTTGTGCTTGTTGCAATTCCAACACCATGCCTTGAAGATCATCCACCATGTTGGTTGCTTTTGCACGACAATATTGTGATCCTTTGTTGGCTTTATGTTTTGCAACTCCAAGCAGTTGCCAATCCACATTCTTTTCCTCATAATTTTATAACAAAGATAGAACACAATGCAAGTGTATAAGGCATCATACTACAAACATGTTATTTTCAGTTTCGTAGTAAACTTTTGCTTGAAAATGAAAGAACATCTTGAAGGATATAAAAGTTTTGCTCTAATCCATTGCAACGAAACATGTATTTGGAAATTGCCATTGCTTAGTGCTTTCTTTCCCCCCGATTTAGACTAAATTTAGAGTGACATTCACTCCCTCCACGGTTCCTTCTATTTTTTTCTTTTCCCTTCGTCCTCATTGTTCGTCTTACGACTACAAGAATTGGGACATATTTTTTGTACTCTACTTGCCAAATTATACCTAGCTGAAGCAAACAATTAATGGAAGTTACTCCTTCACCATCTCATGTTGTTGAGTGCCCATCACCTCCACCATTGCTCATTACATTGTTATAACAAAAGATATGAAACGATAAAAAATACAAAGTGACTTTGTATAATTTCATTATATCATTACAACAATAGATTCCAAACCAAAATAATGCGCATTTTGCGGTATAACTATGTAATGTATGATGACTTATGGAACCTAAACCTATCCCACCTAAACCAACTTCAATGAAAACCATCATCACTAGAATTAGATAATAATAAGGTGGAGAGAAATATGAATCCAAAACCTAATACCCCCCCAAAAAATAGTTTTTTGATGTATGTAGGTCACAAATATAATATTACATGTCCCCCTCGAGTTGTGAATATGGTTCAAATACATTAAAAATGGACTCTAATTGAATTAATAACATGCATTGAGATAAAGTTGCAACATTTACAACAAATTCATGGGACATAAAAAGCACACATGATTTAATAGTTTCATAATATTTTCAAAATTATTTATATGTTTGACTATTATAAAATAAAAGTAGCTTCAACACATGTTTGTTAAAAAAATTAATGAATTCCAAAGCTTCCATGTCAAGAATATGAAATGTGTAATTGGAAACCTTATGGAAACCTTAATCTAAAAGACTTTGAAAGGTTTTTTTTTTTTCATATTTTGGATTTTTGTTTAATCTTAGCAATAAAAATCACTTAAATTTAATACCTCTTAGATCATATGTTGTTTTGAGTGTAAACTTGTTACAAAATAGAATGAACTCAACATATGACCCTTGTTTTGCAAGGTGTATGTATGTTTTTAAACATATTTGTAACATATGAATTTCTTAAAAATGATTATTTACATTTTAAAAAGGACAAAAAATGAAGATGTTGCCATAAAACAAACACAATTAATTGATGAAATCAAATGGTTTGTATATCTTCTAAATTTGATAATCTTCATCCTTCATACAAATATGACCTACCAACTACTACAATAATAATAATAATTCATCTTGTTTTTTCCATATTTTATTGTATATGGATGTCATTTTTTGATTTATTTTGTTTGAACTATTGTCTCATTTTGGCATCTTTGATATTTTAATATGTAAATTGATATGATATTTCATTATAATTACAAATATAAACTAAATTATTGAAACTAGTGGAAATGAAAATATTATTAATTACATAATATATTAATAATTTAAACATATTAATATTATGACCTTATGATAGTTGATTGTCCTTGGTAATGCAAAAAAACACAAAAGCCAAGTGCAACTAAACTACATAACCTTGGATCTATCTAATTTTTTTCCCCATTCACGGTTTCTAATTATCATAATAATTCCTTGTGATATGTTGCAATTGCAAAGGGAAAAATCGCTTCTTGGATGGTGATTTTAGAGATTATCATATTGTAGTATAAAATAAAATATTTAAAGACTACTTAGAAAAGTATACACATGTTAATTTGTAGACCAAAACCTTAAGAGCTTTGGAGGGTAATTATTAATATAATTTAAGAAGTCATTATCATTTCTTAGTTGCAAAGGGAAAGGGAAGTTGGAGATGTTTTTCCCCTTGTTTTCTCCATTTCATTATTTTTCCCTTTTTTCTTCCACACCATTTGATGAATGATTAATATGTCAAATTATGTTAATTCATATGGTACTAACATTAGTGAATTAGATTTGTGTGTAGACTTTTGATAATGGTTTACACTACAAGAATTAAAAAGTCCCTTTGTAAAAAAAACTTGAAAAAGAAAACTTCATAAGAATTTTCTGGAAAAAAACTGTGTTGTAATAAATAGATTAAGTTGTTAGATGGAAGAAAATCAAGATGTCTAAATTCTGGATCTTGCCAATCATTTGGTAGATATGAAGAAATTAGATCTGCTACGAGTAAATGAAGCCAACAAACAAATTATTGGATCTATTGCAAGTAAACAAACCAAGAAAAACAATTGACATGATTAAGCAAACAAAAACGTGAGCAAGTAAATAATTGGATCAATTGGTTCACCCTTTTAGGTGGTTCATTTGTCTTCTTGGACCTAGGTCCTTCCATTTTGTTCCTTATTCTCCCCTTGTTTGGGTGCTTTCATTAATTATGGTTGGGAAGGTTTCATCATGATCTATCTCTTTGGGATAAGAAAATAAGAAAAGAAATTACGTGGGTCTATTGCAATAATAAGAAAATTACAAAAGCAATTAGGATTTGTTGTGGAGTAAGAAAATAACTAAAGAGAACCAAATTAGATTTAATGTTAATAGATGAGTTTATGATCAATTGTAGATTTGCAACAAAAAGTGAGAGAGAGAGAAATCAAGGCTTTTAAGACAGATACCTGCACGGATCCTACTACACATAACCAAAACATCGTTGCTGCACCATGAAAACAATAACACATGCACGACAAAAGAAAAAAAAACTCAAGCCGCAAAGCATAGGGAAGAGAAGGAGGGATGTAACAAGGCCATCATCTCTTCACTTACCACTCATCACGTTCTAATGAAGTTTTGTACAAAACCTTAATTGGACCTTAATAATCCTTTAACACAATTGCGAATAAGAAACACTTTTACATTCCGACAAAAAACAAAATTAGATTATACTTGTTGGCACAAAACCTTTACTCACTTTACAAGCCTTTCAGTTTGGTTGCAAAGAAACTAAGGGGAGGAAAGGACCAACACTATGTTGTGTGGATGACAATTTCTTTGTCACTAATGTTTTTAGGGATCTTTTGTTAGTTTACAGGTTTTTTTTCCTTTTGACATTCATTTTTTTCATTATATTGTTTGCATGATTGCTAACCATGCACTGAGATAGCCATAACCCCTTTAGCTTTTATGAGCATGTGTGGGAGGGACAAAAAAACCCTAATAGGAGCAACATGTACTTTTTTATAATGAACCACTTAAGTGGATTGTGTTTTTAATAAAAAGCTTCTTAGTGAAGGTAACTAGTCCATTGTAATGATCCTATAAGAAACTTTAGTAGATGTAAAACTAGAAGGGGGTTGTTTTTGGTGATGGTTTAGGGTTTAGGGCTTCATTAATTAGTGCATATGGTCATGGCAAGCCCTACAATTTCATCGTCATCAAAGTGTCAACAAATATCACAACAAGATTATGATATTGTGATGACTTGTATGGAATGTCATGAGACATCTCCACCACCTCACCTAATGATTCCCATTGCATATATTTTGCTTCATGCAATCTCTTTAGTTGCATTTTAATTTGTCCACACATTTCACACCTTGTTTACCTCATTAGCCATGGGCTATTCCTTAATCATCTATACCTACACTAAGGGCTTACTCATTTAATCAATAGCGTACATGTGTTCTTTGTCCTAGCTTATACATAATAGGAGCACATTTAACATGTCATTAGATCGTGCACCGTGCACAATAAATTATTAGCTTTTAAGGTGCTAATGTTTTCGGCATTATTATTTTCTCCTCATTTTTCAACTTGGACATGAATTGCATCATTAGATATCAACAATGTTTTCCATCTTGATTTACCATGCTTTCATTTATACCATCATATTCCATATTCCTCTATGTGTTGAGGTTTAACATGCTTTGTGTATCCCTTTAGTTTGGTTGGCATTCGATCCATTTAACATAGCAACTTGGCATGCATTTTTGCTCTACCATTCTTGGTGTTTGTCATTTCTGCCACAAGGTGGTGAAAAAGGCCACCAAGATACTCATGCCCATTTGCATCGGTACATGGTAATAAACTAGGAAACATTACAAAAGGAGCATACAATTAAAGCACATGCATTAGCTTCCCAAAGATTTTCAAAGATGACACCAAATCCTACTCCACCTCCATCAACACAATTACATCATGCATAGGCATGTGCTCATGTAAGGGAATACATCACAAATTTATCAGCTTCATGGGTTCATTCCAAATCCGTGCGAAATTTGTTATTTCATGGGTTCATATTGTTTACACATGAATGTCATGCATTATTTAAACACGGAAGTCGTGTGCACGACTTTCGTATGTAAACAATATGAATAAACACACAACATTCATGTCTAAACAATACGAACAAACATATGACATTCATGTCTAAACAATGCACACAACATCGATGTTCAAATAATACAAATAGATGAATGACATTTGTGTATATTCCATACAAACATATGGAAAACAAATTTCACAAAACTATTATTATCAAGTTGTGACCCATGAAGTTTGTGATGTGTGTTTGAGCAATATGTGCATTGGCCCCCAACATTCACGCAACTCCATTAATTAAAATCATTACAACCCTTTGCCATCTTCATCCATTGGTGAAATTGACCTCCTCCCTTTCGTTGATGATTTTGTTTTAGAGGGTTCAACCATTCTATTAAGAATTGTACGTGCCTTGTTAGACCATTGTTTTAAAAAAAAATCTTATTGGAATCTTTTAATATGTATTTCAAAAAATATTTTTAAAATTTAATTTCTAAAAAATATTATTATGTTGAGAATTATATTTTTAAAAATCCAAAAATATGTCATTAAAAATATTTTCAAATTGTGCTTTTAGTGTCAAAACTGTTTTAAATTGCTTTAAGTTATTTTTATGCAACTTTTAATCAATAGTTACAAGAGGTTAAAAGCCCTTAGATGTATTTTTCATTCATTAGATTGATTCCAATTTTTTATGACATGTCATAATATATTCATAATAAGATTTTATTTTAAAATATTATTATTATTATTTTACAATCCAAAATATTAAGTAGTGGTTATGGTTGCTTTTGGTACATGTTAGTATGACTACACCTTGGATAAAAAGGCATTTATTTATGCTTTGACGTGTTCACCATGTCTTTCGTCTAGTGGTCTTTCAAATATGTTGTATGAATTTTTGCGATAGTGCCTTGTCCTTGATGACTCTATTAGTGGCTTTTATTATTATTTTTGGGATATGTGGGCACATCGCTTGTGGTCATGTTCTTCCATCAATATCACGCCTACTTGTAGCATCGTGACTATTAGTTTTGGAAAAACAAGCCAAAGGCATTCAACCCATCGTGATTAAAAAGGTGATTTATTATTTAGTTGCTTGCACACTGGTAATCTAGTTCAAGGATACATTTGCAGAGCATTTTAGTCCACAGCAATTTGGGGTGGCAACATCGATCGGATGCAAGACAATGGTTCATAGGGTTAGAGTTGTGTTGGATTTACATTTGGAGTGGATGGTATTATAGGTGGATGTTTGAAATGTGTTTAATTTAATATTTAAAACAACCATTTTCAAGAATTGTAATCTTATACCGGCACCTTGGATTAGTTTTTCATATTTGTTCATTGGTTTTACGCACGCCCATCTCCACTATATATTTTTGAAGGCTTTTAAACACAAGGATTTCATAATCATTTTCAAGTTTGGTACACAATAGGGGGATCCTTTGTGAGGAGCGTTGTTTGCACTAATTCATCTTCCTATTCTTTGTCCTACTATAGCAACCCACATTACTTGTGTTTTTCCTTCATTGGTGGATGATACACACATAATTGGTCCTACCTCGAATGTGGTGCTTGTTTTTTTGCGATTACAAGAGGAGTTTGGAGCATTGGGACTTTTAGTCAAACCATTAAAGTGTGTAGCTTGGTCTCACAGGGGTTAGAATAATCTATATTATTTCCTCTAGGTTTTCTTGCACTTCAATTTAGTTTTCATATTTTAGGGGTTCTAGTGGGTTCTTTGCCATTTGTGGAATCCTTCGTATCAAAGGCATTCCAAAAGGACCTCAACATGATTATTAGCCTTCCTACGTTTGTAGATCCTTGGGCAATTTTTGCAATGCTTTTGATTTGTTATGTCTAGTGGTTGGGCTACCTACAATGTATTGTATTTCCATCACCAAGTATCTTGTTGCATTATACCAAGTTTGATGCTCATACCATAACCATGTCGGAGAAGTTAGTAAGGTTAGAATCCTTTGGCACCATAATGGGCCATTTGGTTTATTGTTAGGTCACTTTTATTGCTTCTTTAAAGGGGTTAGGCCTTCCCTTAATGGTCCAACTTGCTGCCCCCCACCTCCCCCCCTTTTAATATGTTGGGCTTTGATCGTTCTTGCACATTTTTTGTTTCCAATAAGATGATCACAATATTCTTGTTGATGTAATGGCACATGTAAAGATCGGTACTTATCGTTTCCAAATAGCATTATGGGATACCCATATGATGTTCCTTGAGGTTATCTGATCACATGTCTTGCCTTTTGAAAGTCATTATGAAAAAAAAATGTTTTACAATTGGCCTTGCAATTCATTTTTTGAATAGCAAAGTTGCAACTCATCATTTATACAATGCAAGTCATTGCAATTCAATTGCAACTCAGTCAAAATAACTCATCTTCAACTACTATTCAACTCCATTATAATTACACTCGTGATGTCATGCTAACATCAAATCTAACACGTGGCATTATAAAGATTTTTGGACATTAAAAATTTAAAATATTGATCTTCATTGTCCATTATGATTGTTAATGACTATCCAAGATTGCGTCACGTGGCACAATAAAAAAAATTGCCACATGGCATATGAATTGTATTTTGGAAAAAATAAATAAAATTGAATAGCTAGGTTGGTAGGTCTTAAGACCTACCTACCTACTTATTTATTTAGGTAGGCAAGTAGGTAAAAAAACACAAGACTAAGTCCACTAAAGAATAGCCATGAATTTGTTTTTTAAATTTATGTTTTGCCTTTGAGTTAAGTTTTTTCCTACTCATCCCAAAATGACACATGTATTTTAATGTGAAAACATAAGAAAACAAGCCTTTTTTATATATTTTGTAACATGGGATTCGAAGACAAAACATATAGGTTAATTTTTTTAGTAGTTCATTAGTTGCAATTGAATTGCAACTATAACATTTAACCACTCAAGGCAAGCCAAATCCAAGGGGAGGGCTCCATTGTTTTTGGCATCTAAACAAAACTTGAACCCTTCCTATTGATGCATCTAATGCATTAATAATCATCAAAAATATAATAAAATAGAGAAAGTTATGGCCCTTCAAAATAGAAGGGTAAAAAATTCAAAAAACAAATCACCAAATGCTACAAAGGCCAACTCCCAAACACCCATAAAATTCCTTGAATGTTGTTTTGTTGTTATTAAATTTCAATGATAATTTGTAGAACTTTAGATGGTGTTCCTATAGCATTTTAAATCTTTTAAAATGAATAAAAAATAGAAATGTTATGAGGTTTGAAAGTAGGAAGGGTCCAAAGAAAAAAAAAGGTTGTGTTTTTGTAAGTTAGAAAACTTATTTCTTATTTATTTGTTTTTTCATTATTCATTTTCCTTTGCATTTCAAAGATGATTTCTAGAACTTGAGGTAGCACTCCCATAACATTTTAAATTACTCAAAATGATACACATATGATGAAGATATAAATAATTGATGAATATGTATCCTTATTAAGTTATAAGTAGTTGTTTTATAGTCATAACATAGTTGAACAATAGTACTTTAGTAGTGGTGCACTTGTGGTCATACTAATCGTATTAATGGGAATCATAATAAAAAAACTAGTTGCAAATGTATCCCATAATGGGTAGTGGAGATATGGACACGTGGCATAATCACATGTATATACATTGTACATTAATTGCAACATAGTCATTGCTTTAGTGACACATTTATAATAGTTCTAAAGTAGTTGTCACATGCAACTACAATGCAACTCTTAAAAAAATCAAACATGGTTGACTACATATGTATTTACAATGCGTATAAATTAATGTATAGAAGATCCATTTTCAATTCCTCTATTGTTTCAAGAGACCCATATCAACTGTGTCAATTGCAAAGTAACATTGTAAGTTTGAAACATGAATATCCAACAAAATAAACTTTACAAACAAGAAACCTTGGAACTTGGAAATGATTGTACCTTGAAGCTAGGCATTGATCCTCCAATTTGTTGTTGCACCACATTTTGTTGCCTACATTCAATATCAAGTTAGTACAATGCTAAAGGCAAGATGCACCAAGACTTGCATCAAGATCAATTTACAAGATACACTTAATAGATCTTGTTTATAGTCTTGTTACATCTTTGGATCTTTTAAATTTATCTTCCCTAAAATGCCATCTAGAGCATTCATTAAATGTTTTAATGTTTAGAACTCATCTTACAAATGAACCTCCATAGATTTGTGTTGTTTCTAGGCAGGCAACAAACATTATCTTAAAGGTACAAACAAAAGGTGAGAAAAAAATGTTTTGGTTGACCATAGAGGTGGTGATTGCTCTTGTGAGCTCTTACAACGAGCAGCGATGGTAAGGAGCTTGTAATAGTGGCAAAACTGAATGACATGATTACGTGAGGAGGATTGTGGCAACAAATGACATTGTGCTCTCTTCTTGGGTGACACCTATATTAATTGACCATCACATGGATGGTTCCAAAAAATTTATCATCATTCAATATATGGTGACAAGATGTAGATTTGACCATTTGATTTTATGGCATTTGTCAAGCCCTTTTGGCACTTGCCAAGTTACAAAATTTTACCACAAAAAAACACTGCATGTAACCTCTAGCATTGGAGAGAGAGTAATGTGTACATAGAATTGAACTTAGTTTTTGAATCAGGTCTAGAGGTTTTTGAAATTGAAAAAAATGTGTTAAAACTAGAATTAAAAGATTTAAAAATTGGAGAACCAAGCTCAAACCCCACTTGGAAAACCTCCAAATAAATTTAAAATATCAAATTTGAGATAAAATTCTATTTGAACAAGGAAGAACCACACGACACTTGCTTGCTTGGACTTCATACATGCCAAGCATGGGGTAAACATGTGTGGGGTCAATGACCCATGCAAGCTATAATTTTATATTGATTGTATAAACATATATGTGAGCGATTATTTTTATATTTCACAATTTGTCCATTTTGTTGGGAACTTTGCAAGGGAACACATGGAAATTTTGTAACATGTCCTTTATATTGATAAAAAGCCGAGGCAAAACTAAAAATCGCAGTAAAAACTGGAGCCAAACAAGTTTCATACATTTCCAACAAAGAGCTTAGTTTGGCTCTACTTTCAATGCAATTTTTAGTTTCCCCTTCCCTTTGTTCTCCTATGAAAAAGCCCCTTACAAAGTTCCCATGTGCTCGATTCCAAAGTTCCCAACAAAATGGGCAGACCCCAAAAGATAAACAATACGACTCATATACTTGTTTATACGGTCAATATTAAATTATAATTTGCATGAGCCACCAATCCCGTGCTTGTCTACTCTTCGCCTGACTTCATCATCAAAAAAAAAAAAAAAACCCCATACTACTAGGCTTTGAAACCATGGGTATGGGAAAAAAATAAAACCAGCTCCATGCTAATGCAATATTTCTTGAGGGAATGGGTATGGTAAAAGCATGGCCTTCTTGGCATTCCAAATATTGGAACTATGGGAACAAGGCAAGGTAGCCTACATATGACAAAGGATATGGCATACAATTAAAAAACACATGGAGAACAAATTGGAAACACAATTAGGAACATTATCATGAACTTTGGGAACATGTGAAGGAAACAAAATCCCCAAAACCCAAAACTTATTCAAGTTACCTCAACCCTAGAAAGGAAAAAAAATGGGACTATAAGACTCAAAATAGCTCACCTCATTGGTGGATGTCTTTGAAATATTTTCCTAGTTTTCTTTAGCACCCACTTTTGCCTAGGCTAGTACCATAGTCGGTACAATTTACACTATTTGAGTGGGTAGCTATTTGTTATTTATATTAATTAGATGTGGATGCAGCCAAAGTGTTTTTAAAAAAAAATTAATTTAGATTTTTTATTTAGGGTTTGTTGAAGGAGCCACTTTGATTGGCTCATCACAAACTTTTTTCAAACATTGGCCACTCCCGCCCCAAAATAGAAGCACAGAGGTGCTTCGCTTTGGCCCCCTTTATAGTTTATATATATATATATATGAAAGTTCAACAAATTGGGCCTCTTGGGTCACATTTAGGCTATATGCTGCATCACCCTTTTTTTGCTAGTATATTTACCCTTTTTTGGTTCATTATTAAACTAATAACATTATGTGTATTTATATTTAGTTCTATTAATTACTTATGGGATTGGGTCCAAAGTGATTGATTTTCTCTTTTTTTTTTTTTTTTTTCTTTTGGGGGTGATGGGCCTCTTTAATTGGCCCATCACCAAGAAAACACTTACTCTAGGGAAATTTTATCCCAAAATAGAAGCCTAAGTAGTAGATGTGATCCCTTTGGTTTATCTATATAGGTTACAAAGGTTTAAAAAATTGGGGAAAGGATATGGGATAAAGTGTGGTACTATTGGGAACAACTTGTAGAACTTATGGGAACTTGATGAACATAATGGGAGCATAATGGGGAACTTGGTAAGAACATAATTGGGAAGGAAAAAAAACATGGTGAGAACTGAGAACACCAACATCCCCCCCCCAAAAAAAGAAACCTCAAATCCTAATTCTGTCATTTCTTTGCTTACCTCCTTTAGTTTATGACCTACTTGTGGACCTTTTAACCTTAGGTTAGGGACTGGGCTCTCTAATGCTTGAAAAAAGCATTTGTGGGATGTGGTGGCCCGAGGAGAGGGAGGGAGAAGACAACCCAATGTAAGCATCAGTGGTCAGATCCCTCTCCCAAAGCAAAACCCACATCCTCACTCAAAAGGCAAAACTGGTGAAGACGAAGGCCTATTTTCCCCTCTCTCACAGAGACAACTGCTTTTGCTTGCCGCGTCCCAAACTCAGACTCATCAAACTTGTGCCCAGATTCATTCTTTGTAGCTAGTCCAATTACGTTTAGGGTTTAGCGTTAAACCCACCCCATGCGCAAGTTCCATAAGAAAAATTATTAAAAAAACCATGTTGAACAATAGCACAGAAGAACTGATGCTGGGCATTTTGGAAAACGGAATGCCCCAAGGCACGGGGATTGTTTAGGGTTTAGGGTTTAAGAAAAAATCTCTGAGGTTTTTATTACTAACAAACACTCAATTAACCAAAAAATTATTAATCCATCACCATGTTTCTGATTAATGAAACAGCCACAGCTTTCAGGACCAGCTGGAAGTGGAAGCAAAAGTGGGGAGGGACAATTAGGGAAGCTTTGGGTTTTCCGTAATTGCATACAAAGTGGAAGGAGTGGACAAGAGGGTCCCTGTGGTTCCAAACTAAAATGACCAGAGCACATCTGATTTTAGTTGCTGTGCGGCTGACAGAAGAATCTCTGTGACAAACACTCAAAGGTGTTGTGCATGGAAGGCCACCTGAGATAACACAGATAGAACCGAAAAAAGGCGAGCACACAAATAGAAGGAACTCAGGATCATGAAGTGACCCATCACACCAAAAAGAGCATGCGTGTGTACTTATACTTGTAGATAACCCATAATGAGGGATTACACAGCTTAATACTATGAGTAATTTGTACTAAGGCTGAATCATTGCAGGTTACAGAAGATGAGGGGGATGGTATCAATGAATCAAGTCACTGATAAAAGAAGACCACACCACAGGGAAGAGTATCAACACCAAACACCATAATGCAAAACTCTTACAAAGCAAACTGACTATTCACCAAAATTGATTGGAATGATCAAACTGAAGCTTAAAAAAAGCTTCACTTATCTACAGGCTTGGAACAGCTCCACTTGCATAGCCATTAAGAATATTACAATGTTAAACCCCCCCCCCCTCTCTCTCTCTCTCCCTCTGTGTGCAGACATTTTGGATACATGGTCCACTGCAAACACTTCATGCAACACATTCCAGTCATCATCAGCATATTGTGGTGAAAACTGCAGCCCTTGGAGTTCAGCAGTCCCTGGGACTTCTTGTGGGCACATCAGGAAAATTTGTCACAACCCCCATGCAATGTGCCAAAGTCCCACATATCTCTCTCTCTCTCTGATGAGGTTTCCAAATGACCCCCTAGTGTCTGCTATATTGGACATGATGCACTTTCCACCAAGTTCCTTTTTCAAATTGGAGATGATGGCCAAGTAGCTTGTGATGACATTATTATGCCCACAATCACACCAAAGAGACCGAGAGCACTACCAAAGATCTCAATAACCAAGATTTTCACGAATAGGGTAGAGTTTTGTGCATCGGATAATGCACAGCTGCTGCCAATGATACCCACACATAGCCTGCCAAAAAAGACAATTTGCTAATTAGTATGTAAAATATGGAATTAATATGTAATGACTCCTGTTACATCATCAAAACACTGGAGCTTGATGGAAGGTGAGGAAGAAAGACATGCTGTGGAAATTGCAATCAATGATGCTACACTCAATTTTTGGAGAGGCATGAACAACACACCCGCAAACCAGATTTGCAAATCCCACAATGATGCCTGAGGAGAAAAGAGAATAGCCAGCCCTCATTGATTCAGGATGAAATGGTTGTGTTGTGTTTTCCAATTTGGTCTGGAGAATGATAGCCACGATAACACCATAGATGGCCACTGCCTCACAGAAAATAACACTGCATCATGGCCAGATATTTCCAAATGAGAACCATAAGACTTGGGTGCCTTGAAAAATTTCTAGGGATCAGAGACCATGATGATTCCTGAAACAATGACAAATTCCTTCCCACTGGAGAAGAACAAGTCTAGACTTGCCAACAAAACAAAACTGAATTACACACAAAAACAAAAAATACCTGATGAGATTCTTCGAGGTGATGCGAGGAGCCCTGATTGCAGCTCCTATGAGAGTGCTCCCTGTTATGTAGATACCCCTGAAGAAAGCAACATACAAGCCACAAATTGTCACAAAATTCCAGATCTTCACCACATTGTAATTTGTGGGTGAAATTCTTTGATCCCAAGTTTCAGTGTCAGATTTCCCATGGCCAAACTCCTGTGGCAATTTGATCAATGATGACATTTGGGCATTCTAAACCAGAACAGCTCAATACTCTGCAGATGGTTTAACCCAACTGAAATCATCAAAAGTAGCTTGTAAAACCTGGCCAGTGCTCTTGCAACCTATAATGGCATCCATCATGAGGGGAGTACAAAACCCACATCTAAAAAAGCCTAATCAAACTGCTGACAAAACTCCAAAACTATGTAATCCAATGTCAAAGTCTTCGATGAATCAGACCCAAAGAAGTGATGGGATTCTAGATCCAGGGATCATTTACTCCCCAGCCCCCCCACCCCGCACCCACAAAAGAAAAAAAAATCCATATCATCAAGGGAAGCTCTCTGCAGATGCGGGATATGAAGCCCTACAAAAGCAAAGAAAAAAGGGTGCTATCAAGCTTGTCCACCAACATACAACAACCAGCCTCGCTTGTTGATGTCCAGACTATGCTATTATTAAAAAAAAACCACATCTCGTCTCTCCAGAACCACCAAATCTCAATCTTTGTCTCTCAAGATCCCCACTACTCTCTCCCGGAAATTTTCGAAAACAAATATTGTCTCACTACAAATGAAAAGGCAAAGAGACAAAAAAAAAGAAACAAGACTTACTTACCAAGCAGCTCCCAAAACAGAAACTCCCACGGAGAGTGCGATGCCAATTGCCGAAAACACAAAGGGGGACATGTAGAGGAAAGCTTGCGTCCATTCTCGCCAAAACAAAACAAACCCCATGATTGGTTTTTGTTTTATTTTTATTTTGCAGCAACAGAAGAATCCCAAATACTCCCTTTCCCTTCTTCCACACCTCAAGCTCCACCTCCCTCACCACCTCTTGCCACGCACCCAACTCCTCTTCCTCCCACAACGAAGGGGGAAACTTAGCAACCCGATGCAGCAAAGCTCTAGCAGCTCTCTAGTGATAGCAAATGTTCCCATGAAGTTCCCAAATTAGGAAATGTTCCCATGGAGTTCCCGAAAAATGAACTCATACAGCCTCATAGAAATGTTCCGTGAAGTTCCCAAAAACCGAACTTAAGAGAACTTGTTCCATGAAGTTCCCAAAAACTGAACTCGCAGTTTAGAGAACTTGTTCCATGAAGTTCTCAGAAATGAACTCTCAGTTCACAGAACTGTTCGATAAAGTTCCCAAGAAACTCACAGTTTAGAGAACTTGTTCTATGAAGTTCCCAAAAACTGAACTCACAGTTAAGCGAATCGTTCCACGAAGTTCCCAAAAACTGAATTCTCAGAATGTTCCATGCTCGCCAGTAATTTGAGATCTCAAAAAAAAACAAACCAGATCTTAAGACCTGGAGCGATCATATTTGAGATCTCAATCCAGAATATTGGGACGTGGAGCGACCGTATTTGAAATCTCAAGCCAGAATATTGGGACGTGGAGCGACCATATTTGAGAACTCAATCCAGAATATTGAGACCTGGAGCGAACGCATTTGAGATCTCAATCCATATATTGAGACCTGGATCGACCGTATTTGAGATCTCAATCCAGATCTTGAGACCTGGAGCTGCTGCCCTCTTTGGTCTTGAAGGTGCAGTGTGTTTTGTTGGTTTGTAGTTTTTCTTCTTTTTTGCTTCTCTCTAGATGACACTCAACATTTTGAAGCTTTATTTATTGAAATGAGTACCATAGTACCTTAGCCATTTCAACACAAGTCCGTCAAATAATTAATTAATTTCGGAACATTCATTTCAGTAAATAAAATATTCCTAAAATATTCACTATTTTCCTTCACAATATTTTTTTGGATTTGGGAAGAATTGTTTTTCGAAAATTTCAACATTTCTGAAAATAATATAATTAGTGTGGAACTAGCCAAGGTACTGATGTGATGTGATGGTATTTTTGACTTCTTTCACATCAAAGCATGGATCTTTTGCAAAAACCAACAAAACTCAAAATTACATCTCAAGCTTTGAAATCATGCTAATTGTTTTCCAATCCGTTAGTCTCACAGACAAATGCTTCTGATTTTGAATTAAAGATTGTCCTTTCACAATGTCAAAGGTGATGGTTTTCCTCATCATCTTGGTTTCTTCCCTCTTTCTCCTAAGAGTTTTCTTGTTAGAATCAATTATGAAATTCACAATGAAGATACTTTGAGGTGAGGTGACCTTGATGCGTTTGAGGATTGTTGCCATTTAATCAAAGGAACTCAACATTGGAGAGATCCCTAACATGGTACTAGCTTCCTGCCAAAAATAGAGCTTTGCAAGCACCCTTTCAAATGGGAATTTTGGTGTACTCTTGGTATGAAGCCAAGTGTGAGAAGGGTATGTAAAAAGGGAATTTTTTGTTCATCATCCCCAACAAATCGCCCCTTTCTATCTCCATCTTACCATAAGGTTCATCCTCTTTTATATTTTGCAAACAGAAACAAAAATGTTGTTGTAGTGAGACACTTCCCATACGATGAGGAAGACATCTGAATCCATAATTGACTGTGTCTTGGGAAGGCCAGTCACACCAAACTCAAAACCAACTGTGATCTTATGATAAAGAAACCAACTATACAAACCTTCAGAAGTTGTCACACACACAAGTCAGTATTAGCAGACCTCCCAATGCTTGCCAGGGAAACCAAAGCTTCACAATTAACAAAAAAAGGTGACATATTGACAAGCCACGGTACAGAGAGACAAAGGGAGACTGCTTAGGGTTTAGGGTTTTTGAGTATAGGAGAATCATGTCAAGAGGTCAAAGACACATAAAGATGCAGCTCTCTTGCTGCATGACAAAATCAAGAACAATTGCATTTTGATTCATATCTATAATTTCAATCTCTCTTTATGATCGTGTGTGCCCTTCCCACCCCCTTACTACTTTATGGCTGAATCAACAGTTTTAGGGTTTGAAACACATGTATTGTATTGGGTTGTCTTCAGATGGACTATTGAACAAATGGTTTTATCTATCTCACTTGCTAGCTCCTTGCGTAGAATTTAGAAACTACCACTTACTTGATCCATATAAAAAGACAAGAGTCCCAGTAGAGTCCTTGAGATCAGAAAGATTTTGTCTCCCCTAATTTCGTTCCGAGGAAAAGCTCCAAATCTTTTTGTGTTTGGAGTTTTTGTGCAGAGCTTCCCAATATTAGGGTTAACAGCTTCCTATTATGCAAACCTTCAGTAATGGGTTTCGCTAACTCCCTGCAAGCTGTGTTGCCACAGTCTGTCCAGTACTTGACTTGACTTGCAACCTTGGATGGAGTAATAATCCATTGCAGAAATTGTTGTCAATGTTGTTGCAGGCATTGTTTCATTTTGGATTGTTGCAAAACAAGCAGGTTTGTTTTCTGAATCAAAAGATTGTAGTTGCAAGATCCCATTAGTATTATTACCTTGTGAATTTGGCACACTTAGCTGTTGTTTCTCCATTGTTGTTGTTGTAGTATTCTTAACCACTAAATGCTTTCGTTGTGACAAACCGAGCTTCATGAGAACTAAGCCTTTACCATGTTGGCCATTCTTGGCAGTCTCACCACCAATTGTTTCTTTCACTAACTCTGCATTCCTTGCTTTTGCCTTTGCTTGCTCTTTGAGCACCTTTGCTCTGCTGTTAGCTGCATGGACAGCCTTTGCACCTCTCATTAAGTTCCTGACAGAACCTGCACACCCATGCCCACATACACCAGGTCCTTCTATTATGTATACAAGTTTGTTGCAAATGTGCAAGGAATTTTGATGACATTGCTCGCCAACATACAATTTACACTTCTAGCTCCAAAAATGAGAGGCTGCACATGAATGACTGAAAGTTCATAGCTCAGATCAGTTTTTTTCACATGTCAAGCCTTTTTAACACTCTGGTTGGTTCAAAAAAATAGTGCATGGGTGCAAGCGCATGAATACCAAAACCACTAACCTGGATTGCCAGGTGATGCAGACATGAACCCAGATGAGATCTCCAACACATCTTTCGTAGTGAAGTTTTTCTTGATTGGATGATGTGGGAAATCGAGTCCTGTGAAGCCCATGATATTGGTGCTGTTGTGAATGTTGCCAATCTCAAACAAATCAGAGCTGGAATCATCTGTGTCATGCACATCCCTTCCGAAATCGTGATTGCTCGATGAAGTTTCTGGTGAGTCTGGCTCAGTTGTGCTGGCTACTGAATCCGATGCAGCAGAATTGTTGTGAGCAAGAGAGTCAGCACAAGCTTGGAACTCCAGTGAGAACCCATCTTGAAGTATTTCATCAAGTCTGTGTTGAGTTTTCCTTGAATTAGTTCCACAGATTGGAAACGGTGAGCCAAATGCAGCTTTTGAGGATGCATTCATCATCATCATTGATCCTCTTGTTGCTTTCTCACTCCTACTTCTCGGCTGCTCATCTTCAAAGCATTCAAGATCATTCTTCTTCCTTGATCCTATGACTTCATGGTGATGTGCAGCAGCAGCAGATGGTGAACTTGGAAAGGAAAAGAAAGCATCAGCATCAGGATCATCAGGCTGATCTGAATCTTGAAACCTAACACAATCTTGACCCAAATTGCTGCTGCATGGCATTGTGATGATACTACATGATAAATCACTCCTGTCCTTCGCTGCTGTTGGTAAGTGTATGCGTAGGCCATTTGCCAAACTGAAGCATGCCAAGCAGCCTTGGGCCTCAAAATTCTCAGCTGTTCTTGAATTTGGACCTTCATCAGTTGTAGAATTTCCTCCTCTGGGGTGGTTTCGATGCTGCAATCTGGAACCTGATTCAATTCGTATGCTGTGTGAGCCACACTTTGCTGCTTCTGCTTCTATGATTGCTCCTGCTTCTCTCACTCGTCCACAGCAACCCACACAATCTTGCATGATGGAAGGAGAGACTAACACTGTAGTAGCAGCAGCATTTGGAGGAGTTCCAGATCTAATCTCCAAAAGTGATTTTCGTTGTTGTTGTTGCAGCCCAGCAGCAGAAGAATCCGGAGAATCAACAGTGGGACAAAAAAGATGATGTTCTTGTACAATATCTCCACCATCTCCAGCTGCAGCTGCTGATGCTGACGATGCTTCTCTCCTCTTGTCTGTACTCTGATTGGCAAGTCTCAAAGGTCTTGCAGGCAGACAGGCAGATTGCCTGGCCGCATTCACAACTGAAGCCCAGCGGCTGGTTGCGGGGAAGCAAGCTTCAAAATGCGATTTCTGCTCAACTGAAGGAGGAGGCAGAGGACTCACCCTTGCCTTGAATGGCGCTCCCAAGTCTATGACCGGATCCACTTGAACAGAAGAATTGTCTGTTGATCTCAGAGCTTCATTCTCAGCAGCAGCAAGCTCTTCTTCATCTTCAGCTACGGGAGCCGAGGTATCTTCTTCCTCTTCTTCTTCTTCTTCCTCGTCTTCCGCGCATTGATCCATTAGAGAGGAGCCATGGAGACCTGAAAATGTGATGAGCCTGTCAGACGAAACCAGTTCAGCAGCATGCTCATTCTCCTTGAGGAACATGAAAGTGTCCCTGGCTGCAGCTCTAGCAGCAGATTCGGCGTAGGATTTGGCGATGGCATCGAAGCCATGAGGAGGCCGCGAACTCAAGTAGGAGCAAATGTCGCCTCCTACAGCAGCAGCAGAAGAAGAGGAGGAGGAGGAGGAGGAAGAAGAAGAAGAAGAAGACGATGATGATCTTCCCGCTGGTGGTGGTGCTGTTGGTGATCTTCGTTGTCGTTGTTGTATCATCATCTTCTCCTGATGACTCTTACTGAAACCTCCTCCTCCTTCTCCTCCTCCTCCTCCGTTGTTGTTGCTGCTCCCAACTGCTGATCTCCTGCACAACAACGTACCCAACTTCCCAATCTCCCCCACCTCCGCCGACGATCCAAGCGAGTCGAAACTCAACGTCCTGAACCCTAGACTCAGATCTCTGCTATCCAGAGTGAAGCTCTTCTCCTTACTCTCGTCGAGCTCACCACCCACCACCTTCGATGCACACACCCCCATTACTCTCTCTCTGTGTCTTCCCAAATCTTTCTATCTGCTAGCTTTACTTCTCGAGCTCAGTTCCTTGTATCCTCTTGTTGTCAAACTGCAGCAGGAACAGCTACAGCTAGAAAACACAATTGAAAAAAAAACAGCTTTCAATCAAGTCCCCCCATCCCCTAAGTCCTCATTCACCAAATTTGTTTTGCCCATGAGTCCACGAATCCGAATGTGAAAGAGCAAGTACTCAAAGTACACAAATCTTTGTAACCATCGCCAACATCTCGACATTGCAACAATCATCCCCCCCAGTTCTCTTCCTCTCTCCCACAGCTCTTTCTTCTCCTCCTGGTCTTGTACCAGCTTCTTCTTCGTCTTTTTCTTCTTAATCTCATGTATCAGCTTCTTATTCTCCTTGTCTTGCACCAAAAACTTCTTCTTCTTCTTCTACCAGGTTTTTCTTCGTCTTCTTCTTGTTCTCTTGTTGTTGTTGGTCAGCTCCGTCTCCTCCATCGTCAGGGTCAAAAAACAACAAGTGAAGCAATTGAAAGAGCTGAGAATTGCTTGCATTCTTGTTCTCCGCAACTTGTGGAAACAAAAATAAAACAAAACAGAAACTAAAATAAAACAAAACAAACACAAAAACAGAAACAGAAACAAAAATAGAAACAAACACAAAAACCAAAAACCAAAACAGAAACAAAAACAAAAGGAAAAAAGGGAGAGAGAGAGAGAAGAGAGAGAGAGAGAGAGAGCGCGGAAGACGACGAAATGATGGACGATTGAATCGACAGTCTACTGTTCATCCAAAAATTCTGGTCGTCAATTATACCAACCAAGGAACACAAAACCCAAAAAAGAAGAAGAAGGAGAAAAAAAACAAAGGATTTTCAATAAACAAATAATAAAGTAAAATAATAATAATAATAAATAAAATAAAATAAACTACAGTACAATACAATACAAAGAGTACATAGCCTGCATACGTACAAACTTATAAAGAAGGAGAACAAAAGGAGCAGAGCTCCAAAATAAATAGTGTCTGTCTATTAAGTATTTCTTTTTTAAATTATTATTTTATTTATTATTTTACTAAGGAAAATGGGTCTGTCTGCAACACGTTTTGCAACCAGAAAAAAGAAAAGAAAGAAAGAAAGAAAGAAAGAAAATGAAGCTGCAAACAAAATTATAAAATACAACCCAAAAAAAATACTTTAAAAAATACTTTAAAAAAATACTATAGGTGGTACCTACTACCCTATATACATAGGTATTTGAAGCCCAATGAAGGACTCTTTCACAAATAAATAAATAATAATTATTATTATTATAAAATTGACAAAAAATGACAAAACTTACTTGTTTTCTATTCTATATTATTGTCTTGCATAAAAACGAGAATTGAGTAGGGTTTTTTTTTTTTTTAATAATTTTTTTTTAAAAAAAAGAGGGTTTTCCGAGTACCAAGTTAATGACAACTTGTTATTTTTCTTCTATATTTTCTTGCACAAATACAAGACTTGAGAGAGTGGGAGGTATTTTTAAAATTTAAAAAAAAAGAGGCATTTCCGAGTAACCAAGTTGATGAGAACTTTTGGAAGCAAAAATGTAAAGGGCGGCATAGCCTAGTTGTGGAATAGGTGGGCGGGTGGGCGGCCGGGCGGCCGACCTCTCCTCACTAGGTAGTAGTACCATTGTAAGAAAAAAAATTAAAATTAAATCCCAAAATTCATTTAAATTATTTCTAAATATTTACAAATATCCCGTCATGTTTAGACTAAATAAATCTAAACTGGGGTTGCCGAGTAGTTCAAATCTAACAAGTGGGTGTGTCACACGGTGGCCTTGCCATTTACATTAAAAAGTATCTTAAGGCAAAAAGAAGATTATTATGAAAATTCAAATATTTTTCACCATGCAAAAATATATTATCTTCAAAAAAATCCTCTAAAATCAGAAACCAAAATCTTTTCAAGACATTATTATAAATATGTAATTTAATCTCAAGTTTCAACACAAGCCAAAAAAAGTAAATAAATCATATTTCAAAAATCCTCATATAAAAATAAATAGACCTATTATTATTATTATTATTATTATTACCTAGGGGTCTATAAAAATCCCGTAAGCTACAATAATGAATTACTCTATAATGAATCTAAACACAATATCCTTTGCCTTGGTAGTAGGCAAGGCCATCAAATTATTATTTTGGGCTTAATATTATGGCCACTACTAGGTAGTAGAGTAGTAAGGGAGCCTCACTCAAAAAAGAAGGTGAAGGTACCAACATGGATGGATGGATGGGTGTTGTTGGTTCACCCTGGCCAACAAACTCCCTTGTACAAAACACACTCAACATGTTACTACTAGTGTGGCTTGTGGGTGGGTCCTCTCTCTCTCTCTCTCTCTCTCTCTCTCTTCCTTCCTTGCTTGCTTCCTTCCTTTCTTCACCCCATCCCTCTTCCTGTTTGTCCACACTCTGAATGCTCAGAAGAAAGACATCTGACAGGAGACACAAAACAGATCAAGTAGCAGCTGCTGATGAGACTTTAGTACTACATGAGACTCTAGTACTAGAGTAAGTGAGCTCACACACACACACACATTCATCTAAAGCACCCCATGCATCCAATCTTACCCCCCACCCCTTCCCCTTTTCCATCCAATGTACTCTATCCATTCAATGTACCCCATCCATCCAATTTACCCACTCTTTCCAATGCACTCCATCCCTTCAATGTACCCCATCCATCCAATTTACCCCATCTATCCAATTTAACCCAAATGCGTTCAATGTATACCCCATCCATCCATTGCACCCCAAATGCATTCATTGTACCCCATCCATCCGATGTTACTGCAACTACCCATTGCACCCTAAATGCATTCAATGTACCCCATCCATTCCCATGGTATCCCAACTATCCATTGCACTCCAAATGCATTCAATCTACATAATCCATTCCGAGGGTATCCCATCCATCCATTGCACTCCAAATGCCTTTCATATACACCATCCATTTGATGGTACCCCTAGACATCAAATGCTTCATCCATCCATCAAATTGTAGTACCCCATCCATCGAATGCACTCCAAACGCATTTGATACACTCCATGCATTCAATGTATCCTAGCTATCCAATGCTCTTCATCCATTCAATTGCACTTGGTCAATTCAGTTCCCTCCATTTACCCAATATGTACCTGATCCATAATCCACCTCCATCCATCCAAGTGCAATTCATCAATTTCAAAGATGTTCATTCACCCAAGATGTACCCCCAAATTCATCCAATGCATTCCATCCATTGACCAATTGCACTTCATCAATTTCAATGCCCTAAAAAAGTGGGGGGGTTTTTTTTCAATGTTAGATTCCACAAAAAAATTTAATGGAAATTGCCAGATTGTTATATCAGGCTTAGGTAAGTGGGTAGCCCAACAATATGTAATGACACTTAAATATTTTACATTTTTTCATTTAACCAAATTTGGCTAAATGTTCTTATGCATTGATATCACTAATTCAACTACATCACAAAAGTCGGAAAGGAAAAAAAAACAAACAAACAAGCATTCATGTGTGTAAACATATGTGAGTGTTTGTTTTTGGGGTTTCTTGGACTTTTGATTACAAGTGGGAAAAGCCTACGTGGGTGAGGATGCAGAGTGGGCGGGCTTACAAGTCCAATTTTTTTCATCCATGAGGATGGATCCCTTTTCTCACAAAATGAGAAATTTGGACTTAGGAGTTTCTTCACAAGTCCATTTTTTTTCATCCATGAAGACGGATCCCTTTTCTCACAAAATGAGAAATTTGGACTTAGGGGTTTTTCCACAAGTCCCATTTTTTCATCCATGAGGACGGATCCCTTTTCTCACAAAATGAGAAATTTCGGACTTAGGGGTTTTTTCACAAGTCCCATTTTTTTCATCCATGAGGACGGATCCCTTTTCTCGCAAAAGAAGAAATTTGGACTTATGGGTTTCTTCACAAGTCCAAATTTTTCATCCATGAGAGGGAAAAGGGCAGGGGGAGAGGAAGAAGGGTGGAGAATTGGATGCAGCTGTGGTGATCAAGTCTAATCCAGTCATGTTGAGTCTTTCTTGGATACAATTTCTATTGATTCTTCATGACCCAAGAGTATTATGATCAGCTTGGAGTGCTTTGTTTTGGACACATTCTGCATTCAGGAATAGTTATAATATATATATACATGTGTGTGTGTGTGTGTGTGTGTGTGTGTTTGTGTGTGTGTATGATTCAAGATTCATTAAGAGTTTCCTTGGACACATTATGATTCAATGATTCTCAGGATCTAAAATTGTTTGACAACATGATGATCGTCAGCAGCTGTGTAAGTAAAGTTTGTAGTGTGTGGGTCTTTTGTTTTTCCTTTGTTTTTTCAACAACAACAACATCATCATCATATCATCATCATTATTTTTTCATTTGTATCATTTGATCAATCTTTGGGAGGAGGAGGAGGAGGCGAGATTGCAGCAGCGAGCCTGGAGAGAGGAAGGGATCCTAGGATCACAGCTGGTTTCCTTCTTGGACTGAGAGCAAAAAGTCTAAGGCAATCGAGACTATGAGCTGCAATTAATGGTGGGTTTAGAAACTCTCTAGTCAAGCATCTTCAGAGAGAAAATAACAAATAACCTCTGTGGAGAGATGGGGGCCCCATTGGGCATGACATCTGTTTTTTACTTAAGATAACAATAGCAAGAGCTGTGAAAGACCTCATTGATAAGAAACCTCATCAATAGGGTTTAGGGTTTAAGGCTCTCCACGCCTCTGAAAGGAGATAGCCATCTCTATTGTTAGAGGGAGAGAGAGAGAGAGGTTGGCAACCACTTGAGCTCTGGCAATTGTTAGTTGTGCTTCCAGGAAAGGATTACAAATTCACTTGGAGCTATGATAGCACTTAAATCTTTGATAGCTCCCATTAGAAATACCTTGCACCTTAGAAGTGATCTTCAAGTATAACTCAATAAAATGCTTATGGTGCATTCACACTTGATGTCAAATCAATGTTAATTGAAAATCTAGGTCGGCACCCAATGTTAAATGGGCGATAGATTAATGTTAAGTGAATGTTAGTTTAACATAAAATCTTCACAATAAGTAAGTTTTAAGTCTTAAAAATACGAGTATGGAGTTAAAGGAACTCAACACTAGTGTACCTAACACCAAGTGGGAATGCACCTTTACTAAGTTGGAACTTTGGGATTATGACACTAAAAAAGTAAGTGATAGGAGACAAATAATTTTGATGTTTCATTAATTTTAAAGATCTATTTCATTGTTCTGCATCTTATTTTATTTCACTATAGTGCAATTTTGGGTTTAATCTATCTATTAAGGAAGATTATGTGTTTGTTTATTTTTCTTGTTGAGAACAAATTGCGGCATGCTCATCATGCTCTTTGATATAATTGGGAAACTCTCAATCAATGAGTAGGGTTGCATCAAGGGGGTTTCAAGTCATGTCTAGACATCGAGTGCAAGAGTTATTGAATATTGAATTTTATTTTATTTTTCGAAAATTGGGGGCACACCTTTTGGTATTATTGAAAAGTGTGTCCATGAGTAGGATTCTATGGAGATGATTTTGGAATATTTAGACTTATGGTGCAAGGGATATTGAATTTTGAATAATATTTTGTCGTGAAAAATTCAATAAAAATCCCAAAGTGAAATTCAATTAGTAGGGTATCAAGTTCACACTTGGGGCAATAATAGGTGTAGGCCACACTATTATAATTATAATCTCATATTAAGGAAGATTATTTCTATGTATAAAATAAATGAGATAATCTGAAATGCAAATTATGTTTAAAACTAAGTAAGATTAATGTGAATATTATGGCATGAACCTCTCAATCTCTTTTACACCTTGGGATGAGTTGTGTTGGGTGTGGTCCCATTTTCGGAACTTTGTTAAAAATTTGAGGTGTTTCTCATTGGAATTGAAAAAGTCCGGCCACTTGGGACCACACCTAAGTTATGGCGGCCTTTAGTTCCTTCAAAAGTGGCTTGTAGTGGCCATTGCAATCCTTTGATGTCCCACCAAAAATGCCCATCCCTTGTGAATGTATGTAGATGGTACAAGATCACAAAAGCATGGAATAGAAACTGAAGACAAAATCCTAAGAGCATTGAACAAAGCAAAGCATAAAGGTTTGTGGGCTAGGGTCTAAATTTGTGATACATTGGAAACCCAATTTGACCAAATACAAACCCTAAACACAAAGTCTCAAACCCTAATTGTCCAAACTTAGAAACCCCCTTCATTGGTCAACTATATTGCATTGCCATGCCCAACATCATCTACAAGTGGAGCCACTACTCTTCAAAAGCCCTATCAAACAAACAAAATTGAGGTCCTTGGGAAACTGAAGACTAGAATGAAGCAAAAAGTAGAGATTTCTTTTCCAACAAAAGAGGGAGAATGCATAGTTGGGTGGGGTACAAGGGTGTCATGAATTTCAAGATCTATGAAATCTTTGTTTTGGAGAAGTAAAGGCCATTCATTCATCCATCCATCCATCCATCCATCCTCCCCCCCAATAAGCCAAAGATTTGGACCAAATCTAGGTGTATAATCATAGGCCCCATTAAGTACACTAGAATCCAATTGCACGTGGTGGATCTAACCAAGGTTTACACTTTAAACCCAAACCAAAGTGGACCCATTGGGAAGGGAAACATACTGGGCCAGCCTTTGTGCTCCATCCCCCCAAAAAAAACAAGCTGGGCAAGTGGTTCAAAGATCTATGTGGTCCCCTTCCTTTGGAGGCATCCAAACAAACAAACAAAAATACCTAAAAGCTAAACCCTAAACGCTAAACCCTAAACCCATATGTGGTCTTTTTTGACCTTAACCCATATTTGGAAGGCCACACAAATAGGGGTGTTTTTAAATGGCCAATGTAGCATCACAAGCAAAAAGGTACCCACTTCCATGGAGAGGGTATTAAAGTATTAACCTAAAGTGGGCCAACATGGGTGACAAACACATTTTAGGAACATAAATTCCTGGCATCCAAAGAGATGAGTGAATAGGCAACCCAAAAGGGCCTTGTCTTTTCTACTTTGGTGAGAGGGGTGGAGGTTTGGATATTGAAGATTTTTCATGTTCCCAATTTGTTCCCATCAAGTTCTCAATGTGCTAGCCAAAGATATTCTCAATAGCACCCACTTGGGATCTGTTCCCATGGTGTTCCCATCAAGGCTCCCAATGTGTTTCCTAAGACATTCCCCGCTATCACCTCATGTTTTATCCCATATTGTTTAGCCATGGTTCAACTTCCATGTATAGAACCCATAAAGGGCAAGGTAGGGGGTTGGGACCAAAGCCAAGCATATGTAGCCTTCTATGTATTGAAATACCCGGTATTAGTGATTCTTTGAGGTTTTTGAAATACACAATACTACCAATTCTTTGAGGCTTTTTACCAAAAATACCCGGTACTAGCAATTCTTTGAAGTTTTTTTTTTTTTTTTTTCCAAATACCCGGCACTAGTGATTCTTTGAGGTTTTTGAAATACCTGGTATAAGCAATTATTTGAGGGAGTTTTTTTTCCAAATACCCGGCACTAGTGATTCTTTGAGGTTTTTGAAATACCCGGTATAAGCAATTATTTGAGGGAGTTTTTTTTTCCAAATACCCGGCACTAGCGATTCTTTGAGGTTTTTGAAATACCCGGTATTAGCAATTATTTGAAGGGGTTTTTTTCAAATACCCAATACTAGTGATTCTTAGAGGTTTTTGAAATACCCAATACTAGCAATTATTTGAGATTTTTTTTTCAAATACCCGGTGCTAGTGATTCTTTGATTCTTTGAATTTTTTTGAATTGTTAGGAAAGAAAATCAAATACTCAGGCAAGACCTTGTGTTTTGCTAGCTCGGATCGGCATTCATTCACCCTCTTCACCACTTTTAGGAATGTTGCTACTTTCAAAATGTAAGGTATAGCACAAATGACAAAAGTATTCCCAACATATAACTCCCATTAATATGAATCAATGGTGGAGACCAGTATTGGCAGGTTTTTTTTTTTCAATGTCTTGCGGGCTGGTAATTGATAAAATTAAAAACTTGGCTTACACATAGGTTATCACATATTATTAAAAAATCAGAATTTTGAGACACAATTGGAAACAATTTGCTAGAATAGCCAATCAATTAGGTTGTCAATATTAATTTATATTTTAACGTTAAGAACCACTTGGTATGCATAAGGATTGGTTTTTGCAAGAACATGTTGAGAATCGCTTAGTATAATGTCTCCATCACTTATTAAGCACAAAACTTTTTTATTTTATTTTAGAAAAAAATTCATCATTATTATTAATTTCATAATATCTACAAATTGTTTCACATTCCACAAAGCTTACTAAAATGATCTTGATAAAAGAACTAACAACTAACTTTATTAACATCATGACACAAAACATAACATTACAAAAGTCGATCCCATATGGCACAAAATTAGGGTTGATGAAACCCTAATTGGATATAATAGTATTGTCAACTATCGAAAATGCAACTTGACAAAAAGTTGCACTCATTGATGGTGAAGAGAAAAGATATTTTGTGGACAACTTGTTTTTGCTTTTTTTAATTTGTTTCTTGGAGGTTTATGTTTGATAACATTGTAATGGTGATTAGGTGTTTTGACAATGTTTGGCATGGGTTTTGTGTTTAATATGTTGATTTCTAGATGAATTTGGATTGTTGTCAAGATGATGTTGTGAAGTTTTTTTGGATGGATGCTCATCATGGAGCTTGGTGATTCATAATATATGAATGGCACCACAAATGTGTGTCGACATATGAAGTCAAGGTTTTTTTTTCCTTGTGTTTGCATAATATTTGTAGTTTCAAAGAAGGAAGCAGATAGTTTGACAAGTTTTAGAACATTAAAATGATAATAAAAGAAGAATGTATGATTGTTTCTAATCACCTTCTTGGAGACATGGTTTTCCATTGTGCCATATGCTTCAAAAAAAAGGAAATAGAAGTCGCAATACACTTAGGGGTAACATTGAAAGAAGTGCTAAAAACTCCTAGGGATTTCAAGAGCAATCAATGATAATTTGAATAATAATGTGTTGGGTTTATTTCGAGAATTTTGTGGAATTGTGTTGAATATGCTATTTAGGGAGAGAGCATCCACAATTGTTGGAATTTCTAAATGGAAGCTTTGGTTTCAACAGGTTTGGCTTGTTATGTGCAAATTTGTTGATGATCCATTTGGTTCATTGTTTCTATTTTGTCCAACCCCCTAAGTTGTTATATGTTTCATTGTTACTTTCTAAGAGAAAAAGCAATTTGTTATGTTAAAATGTGTTAGGGATCTTGATGTGGTTCAAGCTCATGAACTAATCTATGTAGGGGGTATGGCTCTACTCACTTTACTTGAGACAAAATTCCGTGAGAGTTGTGGATGGGTTTTTGTGATTGTTAAAATTGCCAAGATTACGACTAGTGAGCTCATTGAAAGAGAAATTAAAACGAGTTGATCCTTCATGACTTGTAGATTTGATTTGACTAGATAAGCTAACAAGTAGTTTGACATTATAGCATGAACACTATCACTATGTGAAAATGTTCTTGTGTTTATGCAAATATTGACTTGTTGGTTGTAATAGTTGTGTTTTGTGTTGAGACCATTTCTTCCCACCTTTTTTTGGTTACACCCCAAATATATTCAACATAGGCACAACAAAGTTTTTCACATAACAACCAAGAAAATTTGAGCAATCCATTCGCATTTCAATGCAAGATTTATTTTAAACAACATCATCGTTAAGGTTGAGTAACCACATTTTAGGCTTCTAACACAAAAATTAAATGTGGATAACATTGGAAGACAAGAAAGCAGAAAAATTCAACCAACTTTAAACTATTGTAGTATCTTGGTTGCTTCAGCATAAATTAAATTATGTTTGAAAATTTTTGAAATTTTTATAATTTTATTTTTCAATTTGTTAAAATTTTGGAAAATATTTTAAGATATAAAAATTTGATCTTTGGTCATCTTGAAAGGAGGATATTAAATAGAGGTCCACCTTATCACTAAAACATTTCAAATTGTTTGAAATAAAGGTCCATTACAATAATTCTATTTTTTACTATTGAAAATTTCAAAATTAAAACCCCAAGTGCCAAACCAAGAAACTAAAGTTACATTAATTATTTGATAATTGTGTGTGGAATATGCCAAGGTACTACAATATGTAAAAGAACGAAATGAAAAAAAAATCCCTTAGCATACTAGACTTCTCAAGGATACAAGTGATATCCCATCATACACAAATATTATTTAGGCAATTTTACCTATAATTTCAAATCTTAAAAAAAAATTTCAATTTCGCCCACTTGTATTTCTATATTAGCATTTAAACAATGGCTCATTAGAATACAAGTGGCGTATCATACAAAGCCAAAACAATTCAAAAGTGATGAAATTCACATTCTTTGTCTTGGTATCCAACCAAAAATTGTAAAATTTAATGATGTTATTGTGTTTTAGTACAAATATAAAATCTTGGGCAACATTAACTTGTTTTTAATATGCCTCCAATTGTTGGCCAAGTTGCACATTTTTCTCCTCTTCCTTTCAATCCACACCCCAATTCACACTTCACACAAGTTGATAGTTAGAAACCAACAAAGAATCGTCAATGTCATTCATGACATGGAAGCTCTACAAGGTGACAACAATTGTTCACCATCATGACCACCATTCAAGGATTTTGCAACATTTTAATGTTAAAAACAAGGACCTCAAAACTCATTTGATACCAAAATTTGAAGAAAAAATGGAAGGGACACAAATGCACTTTGAAGCAAAAAGTAGGGAGCTTGTTGTTGATTGCAAATACAAACAAATCCTTCAATTGTGGCTATAGAAGCAACCTAACACACTCTTGGATTTTTAAGCATTTTGGTGTAAAAAACAATCACTTCAAGACTCATTTGGCACAAGAATTGAACAAGAAATGGAAGGCACACAAATGCACTTTATAACATAAATTGGGTTATGGGTTTGGGGAACTTCTTATGACTGTAAACATAAACATGATCTTAAATTGTGTTAAAGTCTAAAATCAACTTAAGAATTCTATGACTTTGCAACATTCTAGTGTAAAAAATAGTCACCTCAAAATTCAAGACAAAAGCAACGTGCAACCCTATACCTTCAAGCACTCATATGTAAATATGAACTTCAACATCAAGCTGCCCCAATGATTTCAAACACTCCATGTTTCCATAATTGAAAGAAAAATTAAGGGGGAGATGCAAATTGAAAAAGACCATATGTGCACATACATTTATGACAAAAAGAAAGGACCCCATTTTCTCATAGAATTTGATTCAATTGTTGAAAGTAGACCATTGAGAACACATTCAAAGCAATCAAATTCTCACATAGTTCTTTAAAGCTCCAACTCTAAATTTGTTCTTTCATTCATTCAATTGACACTCACAATGGCATTCAAGGAATGAAGATGGCATCCATTGAAAAGCCAAAGCCCTCAAAAGGATTTGTTTATCTATCTTTATTCATTAACAAAAGGCCATCAATGAAAGCTAAGAGGAAGCATTCAAACGCATTTGCATGATATCACTTTAGGGTTCTAGGTTTTAAGTATTGGGAAACCTAGATGGATGAAATGAATAAAATGAAAAAAATGAATGAAAGTTAAATGAATTATTGACTTGGGTAAATTTGAGTTGTCATCACCTTAATATGGGTAGGGCATTACTTTTTGTGAAAGTAATACCTTGCTAGTAAGGTATTTTGGGTTATTAAAAATTTTAATACTAGGTTTCTACCTAAGTATTAACAATACCCAAATTTGGGAAGTAGGTTATCTAATATTGAGAATTGAACCCAGGCTGATTTTCAAAAATGAACCTACTAATTAAATTTAATATAATTATCATGGCATAGGTGTTGTGTATTTTACATCTTTTATTCTCATCAATTGACTATGTAGTAGTGTGTTAAATGCACAAGAACCTTGGGCCATTAAGCTCCTACGACCATCCAAATTCTATTGCACTCCTTCTTTTAGGTCATTTCAATTTCACTTTAATTGAGATACTTTTGCAAAGGTGAATGATGAACTTGGATTTAATGGTAGAAACTTCACATTGAAATCCAAATTAGTCTTCATTTCTTCATTCAAAATTTGGTTTTTTGATCGAAGAAATTGGCAATTAGGGCATTATTGCTTAAACAAGGGAATTATACTCAGCAAGTCTCTGAAAATTTTTAAAATTTGATTATTTGATACCCACACATGAGACCCAATTATTGTTATTTTTTGAAAATTCACAAACAAGCTCTATGGTTGGTTATGGAAAAAGGAGAAGAATCGACCAACAATGGTTCTCACTTACAAGAGAGCACACACCCATGCTTGTAAGGGGTGAGGGTGAGGACAAGAAGAGGAAAGTACTCAGTAGTATTGTCAAAATGGAATGACTCAAATATTGACATGCCCATGAGGTGTAGAATTCATCCATAGGCTACATTTGCTTTTAATTGTTGTTTGTTGTTTGTTTTTACTCCTTTGACTTTGAAGGTGGATGAAGGTGGATGAATATGTATATTTGGGTAATATTGTGATTGTTGTGGCCCTAGCCTTGAACATGTCTACCCATATGAATTCGAGTACACTTGCATGCATTGTTGCAAAATGCAAAGTTCCTAGTTCTTACCCGTTTTGTTGGGTGGGTTCTCGACTTTCAAGAAAAACTTTTGGTTGGTTTTTGGTTTTTTTAAAAATAAATTAGAATGGTTCTAGTTTCGGTCCTTGAAAGAATAGTTTTGGTTTCGATTTTAGGGTTTAGGGTTTAGGTGACCTTCCACCAACACTTGTTCCTATACCCCTTGTTACCCTTGCTAATTTTTTTGGAACATTTTGGCAATGATGCTTATGGTCATGGTGATGCTTCATTGTGGAAAGAAGAATTGCAATGGTTAAACTATGGTTAAACTATGGTAATTGTACCTAGATTTTAAGAAGACCTCAGCAAGGGTGGCGTACAAGGTTCAAATTCCTAGAGCCAAAAATATTTTCATGGGTTCAAGGGTGGTGTACGAGGTTCAAATTCCTAGAACCCAAAATATTTTCATGAGTTAAAGGGTGTCATACAAGGTTCAAATTCCTAGAGCCCAAAATATTTTCATGGGTTTGCCCCCCACCAAATCTCTCCTCAAGGGAGAGAGGAGAGGAGAGGAGAGAGTCTATTTGTGGCAATGATAATAGGCTATGTGAGGAGAAGGAGGAGGATGTGGTGAAATCCTTTGGGAAATGGACTCAAAATGTGACAAGAGAGGGTGTTTTGTTCAAGGTGTGCATTGCATTCTCCAAAGTTGTTTAGAGGAGACCCACAAAAACAAATGGGTCTAGTACCAATTCTTGTCTATAGACATGGGCAAGGCCCGAGTGAACGAAGCACCCATGTTGGTGGTACCTTCACCTTCTTTTTTGAGTGAGGCCTCTTACTAATGGCCATATTAAATTAAGCCCCAAAAAAATTGTTAGATTTGAACTACTCTGAAACCCTAATTTAGCCTGAGTATTGGATATTTGTAATATTTAGAAATAATTTAAATTTAATTTTGAGATTTTTACCACGGTTACCAACCGTGGGTGCCGGTTTGCCTTAGGCCAAAACAAAGCCACCGCATCAACAACCAATGTTCATGTGATCCCAATTCAAGGTTTCTCTAGGGGCCTTCTTCTCAAACATCTCGAAGCCTTTTTTCATGTGTGTTGGATTTTTTTGGATGTTGAAAATTCTGAATGTGTTCTCAATGGGTTCCCAACATGTTTCCAATAGCATCTCACTTTCTCTCATACCTATGCTTTGCCCAACTTTGTCCTCTTGGAATGTGTATAAGTGAACAAATATTGGGACTCATTTGTTTCTATGTTTGGAGTGAATACTTCTATATTTTTGGGGGGGGGGGGGGGGGGTGTCCAAAATTTTTACATTTTTTGGGGTGGGACAATAAAAAAAGTCTTTCACCAAAAAATTTTGAGAATTTGAA
>Ga0116227_10001631_pt1 | contig 50531 bp, 38 predicted proteins | sample S1TSphgellanicum_FD_89693 | JGI IMG/M metagenome (GOLD analysis project Ga0116227, IMG submission 89693) | Host-associated microbial communities from peat moss isolated from Minnesota, USA - S1T2_Fb - Sphagnum magellanicum MG | ecosystem: Host-associated > Plants > Peat moss > Unclassified...
CTAAACTAACCTCGTGGGGTTGGTTTTTGGATGCAGAATCACACAAGCTAAGCTAGTCCCTCTTCCTAGTCTAATCCCGGGGCTCCCAACTCGACCCTCTACCCCTTTCTAGAGTTGGAAGCCAGGAGCGTGCTACCAAGTTCAACTTTTCGCAACTTGACTTTGTGAAACCCTCAAGTGGGTTTCACCCCGTGACTTGGGAGCGCGTCATGGAAAGCCTACGAGTGCATTTGGGTCGAATGGAAAACCCATCGTGACCTCGTGCCTTCCTGGCCTTTGTGCTTCTCGATGAAGCCACCTTGGAACTCAAAGATGACCCCCCCGGACTTCTCGCGTATCAAATCACACTTTCAAGGCTCTTTGACCTAGGAATAATCCATCTTTGTTTAAATGCATTGCCTTTTGGACTATTGTGAAATGTAGTTTGGCACAATAACTAGTGTAGGTGATTTCACTAGTCAATTGGTTGGATGAGATGTTGATGACTCTAAAGATTTCTTTCTTGAATGGGTAGCACCAAAAAAATCATGGCATCCATGTTTTTCCACATCATCCAACAAGTCTTCACTCCCTATCCAAACACACAACAAGTTATACTCCAAACAAGCAACCTTAAATTGCACAAATAAAACCTTAGTTAGAATTTTTGACTATGCTTTTATTGCAAAATTTCCATAGGGAAATTAGTAAACCCCTTGGTTTTCCATTGTTAGGATCACTACATTGGTGATCTGATGAAGACATGAAAGTTTCCTACAATTGGGAATGGCAAGACATCTTTGAAAAATGCAAACTTCAAACCCTAATTTGTTTGCAAAAGACCATGATCATCTTCTACAAGTGCTTTGATGGGGGACACATAATAATAATATCTCTATCTTCACAAGAATTAGTAGAAGCAATACTCTCCCCAAGTAGAAAAAAACAAAATAGGAAAAAACCAAGCAAGTTCAAGTTCATCAAACAAATGCCAAAGCTCCATGATATGAAAAGAAGGAAAACACAACATACAATTCTCAGTTGCAAATAACTATATGTAGCCCAACATTGTTGTTGTCATGGGGGTGGGCATTGAATATTTATTGAATGCATTTTCACTTTATTTTTTCATAAGAAAATGTAGGCCAAGGAATAAAGAAAAAAATGCAAACAACCCTCTGCTCTACCAAAATACTTCAAAAATTTCACAAAACAAACATTTGCAAAACAAGATACTCGCATTTCTTTCCTTTTACCATTGTCCAAAAATACAAAGTTAATGTTTTGAATATATGTTTCAATGCATATACTATATATGAAGAAACTTGATACATATTGTACACACAAAAAAAACATGTATGTAAAACTTAAATGTTTGAGAAAAAAAGGGTATTAAAACCAATGAAAATGTTTTAACAAAAATTAATTCAAAAACATTTCTTGTTGAATTTGAACTAGAGTTTTGAACACTCCGATGTTTGCATAATAACAGGAAGGGAGAAGGGAGAAGTATTAAGCCACATGCACATAACAACACAACAAAGTTCAAAAAAACACAATAAAAACAATATCAACACATGATGGAAACATCAAGACCAAAAAAAGATAAGGGCAAAGGCGAGCACTTGAAAACCATGCAACGTAATAAAACACACAAGAACACATGATAGAAAGATCATGACAAAAGCAACAACAATGTTCAACACATGGTGAAATAACAACACATTGAAAATAGCAATAACATTCAATAGAAGCACAACCATCACCATTGCAAAAATAATAATAAGACAAACAAACACAAAACACAATCCTTAAACAACATAAACTTCAAAGATAAAACCTCAAAATTCAAAATTAAAATTGAAAATCTCAAAACACAAACACAATGAGCTCAAAGCAAGCATAAAAAAACACAAAAGAAAAAAATAAAATGATGAGAGATGACTTAAACTTGAACATTCATGAAATGAAATAACAAACCATGAGATTTTATTTCTCTTGTTTCCTATTGTCTCCTATTGGGCACCACCACAAAATGCGACTCTAGCATAACCTCTAACCTAAACTAATGCCACTTTAATGTCATCGTTAATCCCTAGGCACCACCCTAAATCCCTAATCCTTGCACTGCCTTTAGAACTAGATTCAAGTTCTCTTGTAAAATCTATTCGATTTTCACAATTTAGAAAAAAGGGGGCTAGTTCTCAAGATTTAATTCAAAATTGAACCAAGAGGTTGGTTTTGATCTCAGTTGTCACAAAACTTAGTACTCACCGGTTTTCACTGTGAGAATTGACTTAAGAACTAAGGTTTGTGATAAGTGCCCAACATTACTTTTGACCTTTTTATGGCTATTATGCTTTTCTTAGTTCCATTAAAAACTTTTAGTGAAGATTGTTCTACTAAATTTGTTGTGATATTTTAAAGCTAGCCTTGTGAGGTTTCCATTGGGTCTATGGGAGGAGAGAATGCAACTTGTGGTTCTATCCCCCTACCTCTTCTACATATGGATAGGAACAAGAACCTAATAGCAATTGCTTAGAATCAAAATGAAAATAGTGTTATTACTTATAAGAATTAAGTTTTATAATTCTCTAGATTTATCCAAAGTCTATGGTTTTAAGCCTTTCATTATTTATTCATGTCTATGTTATATATTAAAATAAAAATTGAAATCAACATAAATAATGATAAACAATTGAAAATCATATGCAAACATATGAAAAATAAAAAGGGGGAGGGGGAGGAGATATTATTAAAGTGACAAACCTCCATCTCCTTTCCCGTAATTCTTACTTTTTTATTACATTTTCAAAATGAAGCTTACATTAAAATCTAAAGATATATTTAACTATTAGAATACATTCCATAAAATTAGAGCTTTTCCCTTGGTCACACAGTTCTAGTGATTTCAAGCTATATATATATATAACTCAGATAATTATTATTTAAATAAAAAAGGTAAAGGAAAAATAGCATGTGCCTTTTCATGTCCATGTTATCTGGTAAACTCAAAATTAAAATTGACATAAATAATAATGAACTATTAGAAATCATATGAGAAAATATGAGAGAAATAAAAAGGCGGCGAGGGGAGCATTAAATTGATAAACCTTCATCTTCTTTACGATTATTCTTACCTCTTTCTCAGGTTTTCAAAGTGAAGTTTCGATTAAAATTTAAATATTTATTTAATTATTCGAGTACATTCCATGAATCCAGAACTTCAGTACTGTCAACTACAAATTAAGGATGCAATTATGCTTTTCTTGTTTTGAAAAATTTCTTGAGCATAGTTTCATTTGATTTCCTTCAGATTCTCAATTCAGTTTTTGCCCAAATTGTGTCCTTGATATATGGTACATTGGGCTGCAAGTTGTGAAACATTTTCCGAGTAGTTTTACAAGTTCAAAAAGGTTCAGCTTTTCAGCAATTCTCTTGATGCTGTTGCTTTTGCTTCTGAAAGTCAAATCCCAATGAGTTGCAAAGTTGTTGTAGGCCAATATTTTTCCTGCACTTAAAAAGCATGCATGAGGGGTGCTTCAATTACAGTACCTTCAATTGAAACCAGACCACAATCCTTAGCACTGCAATGGTAATTTGGTTCTATTGTAGTTGTGAAGGAGGAGAATATTGGATCACAATGTCTCATTCCTTCCAGGAATGAGACATTCCTGATCACAATGCTTCATTCCTTCCAGGAACTAGATGGACTACCTGAAACAGAACCTATTTCAGCTGATTCCCTCATTTTCTGAAATGGTTGTTGCAAACCTCAAGAAGAACAAATATGCATCAGCAGTTGCCCCAAGCTGCTTCATCCCCACCCAAGGTTTGAAGCTCCTTCAAAGAAAATGCGGTCAGCACACAGCCAGCAAGTGATCTATGTGGCAACAATATTTTATTGCTGGAGGCAAATAACAACAATGGGATTGAAAGCTTTTTGTGAAGTAAAGAATCGAAGGCATATGAACCTGACCTTACATATCATCCATGGCATTGGCCATTTTTTATGTGCAGGTCATTGCTGGAACGATGAAAAGAAGGTTGCTCCTGTTGAGAATATAAGTATTTTGGCAAAATTCTAGACTTTGGAAAAGCATGGCCTTACCTCCAGTGCGATCCCCACAATATTGTACAAACTAAAGACCCTAATTGTGGAGAAACTCTTTTGCATGTGGGATGGCTTTCCAGTCTTTGCCCTAGGGTTTTGTTTTGTCAGAAACTATGACTTGTTAGTGTCTCCAGTTTTGTTGCTAGAAACAGTGCGATTTCTTGATGCTGTGTGCTATGAGCAGGTTTGGGTACTCAAAATTAGGATACAAATTGAAGCTTTCTCAAATGCAGGAGGCACAGAGTTTGTTATATCATCTTCTGAGAGAATATATATACGTACCTCACATACTTTCTGTCTTTCCTGACACTGATACCATCACCACAAGCAAGACATGCTAATCACATTCTTGCTTTTTCTTCTACATGGGTTGCTGCCAACACCCATCATACGAGTCTGTTGATCTCTACTATGATTGCATCAGCATTTTGTGTTTCGTGTGAATTTTGGTATCTGTTTCTGTTGCCATGATTGCCATCAGTGCGATCTTGTTCTGGAAAACGCAAATTGTATGTGACCATTCAGAATGATTCCAAGATGCTCTCGAAGGAAGAAGGAAAGCAGCAGCACCGAAGAAGCAAAGGCTGTACATGAAGAAGAAGAAAGAAGGCCAGGTGCATCATGTGGTATGCAAATCGGCAGCAGCAGCAAAAGCAGCCGGGGGGGTACTACTGTAGTTACGTTTTGTCTTAAGCGTGGTTCCAGGAACGCTATTATTGCACGATAGTATGCAGATTCAGTTGCGACTTTTTCAACACCAAGCGCGAAAGCCAGAAGAATGTCTTGCTCTGTCCAAGATCTTCCCTTCCTCTCTTGAAAGAAAGAACGCTGCTGAGATTGCGTGAAGGAGGACTTACGAGATGGAGAGTGATAAGGTGGCGGACTTCCAGGAGATTACCGGCGTGCAGGACTTGCTCCTGTGCCATCAGATTCTACAAGATCACAACTGGAATCTGGAAGCAGCCGTCAGCTCCTTTCTCGACTTCCAAACCGCAGCCGAAGAGAAAGAAGAGGATGCCGGCGCTTTTGCCGCGAGCCCCTTCAGCAGCTGGGATTGGACCACAGAGGAGCAGGCTCGGGAGCAGCCGCCCCAGAGATTTTCCTCCTCCTCTGGGGTGCCGACATCAGATGATGCAAACTCCGATGGAGAAAGCTTCTTGTTTCGCAATCCTTATGGCTATCCTGTTGCAGTCGAGTACGCGAACTATCATCCTCCTGACACAAACACTAGTAGTGATGCAGCAGATCCGCACCTGGTATGGAAGCTGGTGGATTTGCCGTTGTCTATTGCGCGCAGGAGCTACAGTCTCGTGTACGACACAGTGGTCGCGATGAGCGCGGACATAGCTGGAGAAGTTCTCAACTACGGTCTGGATATGTTACGGTTGAGGAGCAGCAGTAGCAGCAGCAGCGACAACAGCAACAACGGACACAGAAGAACAAGACACGGCATTACCAGTCAAGCGATTTTTTCTCCGGCTGATCCAGATGTTGCAAGCTTCATTCAAAGATTTGAGAGAGAGTATGGAGAGACTCACCCGGAATTCCAGACTACGAGTTTCATACAGGCATTGCGGTACGCACAGCGGATGCACAAGTTTCTGTTTATGTACATACACTCTTCCACCGAGCATGAAAGCACAACGGTCCGCTGCTTTTGCCAAGGAACTCTGTGTCACCCGGTGCTGTTGGAGTTTGTGAATGCAAATTTTGTTTCCTGGGGAGTTGACTTGCTTTCCAAACAGGGTCAGCAAATGAGCAAGTGCCTCAACATCCAAACCCTGCCCTTTTGTGCACTTGTGACTGCAGCACCAAATGCTCAAATTGCTGTTGTCCACCAGGTACAGTACTAAGGAAACTTTCCTTCCTGGCAGACAGAGAATTTTGGTTTTGGACACCAACCCATTCATTGAAACTGCCTGCTGTTTCTGCTGCTACTACTTACCTACACACCGCAGCCGTGGAGTTGGAAATGACATGGAATTCTTCTTACGTGATTTCCAATTCCAATTCAAAGAAGCTCCAGCAAGCCATGCTATGTATTGACTCTGCCCTTCAGGGTAGAGACATTGTAATGGACCCAGAAACAGGCCAAAAGTTTGGTATCCCTGTGTTCTAGGGTCATGCAGAGTTTTGCTATAAAAACATTTCTGGCATCACTGAAGGATCCACTTGAGCTTCACCCTGCATTTCCAATTTAGCATGTTGAATATTTATCATCTTATAGATGTCATTTAAGCAGCAGAGCTGATATGTGACAAGCTGCTTGTTCTAGGTTGTTGTAAGTAACTTGGATTCACATTGGATTGTGTGGAATGATGACAGGTAGAGGGACTCAAGTCAGCTGGAGAGTTGTTGTCAATACTTCAAGGAGTTGTGGAAGATCATGGTCCAGCTCTTCTTACATTCACACATGTTCAGGAAGAGGAGGAGGAGCAAAACAAAGATTATTTCCACCTTTTCGAAGAGCAAGATGCAGTGGCAGCACATCAACAAATTGGGCTTCAAGCATATCAGGTCTGCAAATTTCCATCATGATCTCTTCTCAAGGAGCTTCTTTGAGATGCATTCATCTTGTGACAAATGTTCATTGGAAAGGATGACTCCCATTCATTGTAGAATCACATACCTTGTAAAAAGGCAATGAATGTGGTGGTGAATCCCATTTCTTCCTAGATAACCAAACCAGATCCAAATGGAAAGAAATGGCAGCCTCACTGGTGTTTCTGTATTCGTTGGCTGTTTACAACATGACAACATACTACATTCTGTACTTTTTCTGTTTTTTTTCCCCTTAGTGCAGGAACCTTCTTAGATCATGTTGTTCATGGGTGAGTCTGAAGTCACATTGGCCATTTTGTATGTTGCAGGAAAGGGAAGAAAGACATGGGTATGAAGCTGAGCAGATAGCTAGAGAGGAGGCAGTAGCTGACTGCCAGAGGAGGGAAAGCCAAGAAGAAGCTGCAGCTCAAACTGAACAGGAAGCTGCAGGTTTCAAGAAAGACCAGCTCAAACGAGGCATGGCCCTTCTTACAGAGCCTGAGAAAGGCCCTGATGTGAGTCAGGTATGTGCAAAATGTTGAGCACTTTGGGTTTTTACATATGAGCTGCTTTTTTTTAGGCTTCTTGGAATTAATGTTTCTCCCAAAGAGTTGTTACATAAGGAACTATTCAATGCTCATTGGCAGATTTTGCTGTGGTTGCCAACTGGGGGGCGCAAACAGCGCAGATTTGAGAGCAGTGCAAAGGTGGAGGCCATTTATGACTACATTGACTCATTAGGAACAATTAGTCCTGGCAGGTACAGTCTGGTGTCCAACTTTCCACGCATAGTCTATGGTCCAGACAAAATGAACCTTACTCTCAGGATTGTAGGACTTCATCCTACTGCTAGCCTTTTCGTTGAAATGAATTAGAGCCAGCTTTTCTTTGCCACACTCTGTGGATCCGGTTTTGGGGCTTATACAAACAGCAGAATACAGCAGGAGCAAACTGCTTGACCCTCCAGTATGATGAATCAGTAGGAGATACTTACCTGAGAATTTTGTAATGTACACACTGTATAGGTAGCAAAGGTGTGACTACGGACTGAATTGTTAAGCATAAAGCAAGAATGCTAAAAAGACTCCTCCTGCAGATGGCTGTTTTGAGGGTTCCCTCACACCATGCTACTACGAGTATGTAGATTGCAACAGGTTAACATGCTCCAAACTGGATAGCACAGCCTGCTGATTGTAGGGCTTGATGCCACATCAATTGCCATACAAAAGCCATGTGCATCCAGAAAGAGACAGTTCTGTTTGTGTTAACTAAATGGATCAGTGTTAGTTGTGCAATATTTAGACTTTTCCAGAATTTGAGGACCTGTCCTCAGGCTGGGAGGCTGAGGGGAAGATACTGAAAATCTTGGAAAACCTCCTGTGTGAAGAAATACAATTTCCCCCTTCCTTTCCAGCTTGGCCATGACCTTATGACCCACATAAGGTATTGTACAAGCTGGGCAGTATATCTGATGACTCACATACAGTACTGTGCCAGCTTGGTCAGGATTTTAGGGGATCATATCGGAATGCAACACAGCGCCTGTTCTCTATCCTATTGGTGAAACATACCTACATATGAGAACAGAAAGGTTTTAGTTTTCTTCAGCATGCATCTGTTGTGGAGCCTGGCAAGAAAGCTTTTGGTAGGAAACAAGTGACCAACCTGCAAAGGTGAGTCACTGAAGCATATGAGCATCTCAGGCACTCCTCTTGCCTCTGCTGCATATACCCTCTGCAGCACAACATGATCAACAATGCCAGAAATTAGGTCAATTTCCTTGCTCAAAGCTTTTATTCATGGGAACTCTTGTTTAGGAATTCGTACTAGCCCTTGTGACCAGGGCTAGTACAGGAAACACCCCTTATTACTTCATAGTTCCTCACAAATCTCCATCTTCAAAGCAGCTGGTGCACTGGCTTAACCAATTTGTTGTGAGAAGGAAAAGGGGACTAGCAAAGCGATCCACACTTGGTTAAGTGTTTTCATCAATTCAAAAAAAATCAAGGAATTACTGCTAGGTATAAACATATGGACCACATTCTGAGAGCAGACAAGGATCAGTACATTTGAGCAGATAAGATGTTACTGCGAGTCTACATGAGGATATTGATGGTTGGTGTCGGTACAAACTACCCAATAAGGATATGAAGGAGATATAAACCAAAGTCCAATTATTGCAGTATCTCTTGCCCTAAACTTTGCAGGTCAACACTGGAACTTGTTTAGGGCAGCACACTTCTACCTCAGATACTACAATGACTCTTCAAACAGATCTGGGAGCTGAGGATATGAAAGAAATGGCCAATTGCACAACGCCTGCTCAAGCTCATTACTTGGGTATAACCAATGTGTCACCAGCCAAAATGAAATCTCCAGCTCCAATTCCATTTGCAGCTTTCAAAGCTTCCAGTGATACCTGCACAACGTCAAACAATCAGGTCTGATCTAGGTAAGGCTCTACAAGCAAAAAACTTGAACTCTTAAATTGGGGTACTTCCTTTTGTGAACTTGGAATACTGCACAAGGCTTCAGAATCCACTTCTAAATGTAAAGAACCTGACACAAAAGCTTACCCCATGTTTTCGTGAGATGCCCCAAAGAGTATCACCCCTGTGCACATCAATGACATCAGATTTCTTCTCGAAGAAATGGGAGCCAGCCTCTTTTGCCTTGCTAACAACATCTCTACCCTTATGTTGAACCTCTTTGCTCTTGGTTTCTACAATCTCCACAATGTCCTGCATATTCACAAACCCCACAACTCATACTTGTCGTGTCTTATGACTCAAAAGTATCTTACCTTGCAGGCCTATTCTGACTTCCTGTTGCAGGCATAATACATATCCACAGTGACTTGCTACTGCATGCTTCTTTCACAGAAACTATTTTCCAATTCTCTCCTTCAAGTATGTCACCACAACTTTGTGAGCAAAGCTCAGGGAAATAAACAATGAAAAAAATTACTTGAAACAGACCATTCAAATGATAACAAACCTCTGTTTTGATGTCAGTTTGTTGATGTTCAGTCTCCAGGAGAGGGGCTGGACTTGACTTCCTTCTCCAGAATGATCTGATCAAGCTCCATGCAATGCCCACTCCAATGACCACACCTGCAGCCTTGGCAATGGTCTCATCATTGATGCCCTTATCTCCCTTGTCTCCCTTTGATCCTGCATCAGCAGCTGGACCTGACATCCTTCCACTTCAATTGGGCATCACAACATCAGCATTCTATCCAACAACGTCAAATAGGTTATCTAAGTTTCAACAATTTGGCTGAAACTAGCCCCAGTGAAAGCAGACTACAAGAAGAACCTCCCATCACTGGTTTTCAGCAAAGGTGATGCAAATCTTCTCATTGCAAGAAACTTATTCAATCCTAACTAGGATCTGCCAAGACCATTCCCATTGCACTAGAATAAACTTCATCACACTGATGAGGGCCACATTAAATTTGCCAAATTTGCACTGTAATTAACTCAAGATACCTTCAATTTGACAGAAAGATTCTTTCCAGGGAATTACTCAAGAGGGCTTTCCCGATGAATAAAGAAACAAGCTGTTGGAGTACTTGTCAAATTTTAGCTACAAAGACTAGATTGGACAATAATGGCAAATTGAAAGATTTCATTGCTGTGAAAAGGAATGGAGTCCAAAGGTCCAGCCCTAGTGACAACTGCTATATTCATGCTCACAAAATATTCAAGCTTCAAAGATGAGATGAGAGACACACTGTTTACATTTTAGTTCAATTCAAACTAAGGAAAAAAAACTCCAACTGCAGGAATACAGATCTGATACACTTCCATTACTACAGAACTCGTATAACCAGAAGTGACACCCTAGAACTCTGCTCCAGTGCTCCAGAAAGAATTTGCCAAGATAAACTGGATCTTTCAGATCAAGCATAAGAATATAAAAGACAACAGATTTAAGTGAAGAATCCGTTAGACCCCCCCCTCTTTCCGACAAAAGAGAACTATCATACGCGGCTACTACGATCGACGTGGTCACAGAGTTTGTCCAGATATATGCGATCTACCAAATGCTTCGAATACTTCCAAGTCTGACGAGTATATTGATTCGAAAGTCTCAACCAAGGCCTTGGAGTTCGTGATCAAGACAAACATCATCCGCCAGTGACACATTGAACTTGAGGTCATTAATTTCAGGTACAGTTATAATGGAGACGTCTGTCGATCAAACACTGTCCAACACTGAGACGTTCGGTTGAAGACTAGCATATTGTTTCGATCCAAGGAAACATTTCAGATCACGACAGCGATCGTGATCAAACAGATATACGCAAGTAACATCCTATTTCAAACAAGGCAAATTTTAGCTAAAAACAAAACTACATCGAGAAACTGAGGAGAATATATCGAGAATATTACCGAAAAACGCATTCATTGCAACAACAACAAAAAAGAAGAAGAAATAAGTGTCGAATCTAACGCAACTGCGATCACAGTGTTCAGAGGGACATTATGAGAGAGAGCGATGAGAAACTAAACTGCAGGTCAAACTGCTTCAGTTTGTGGTCGCAAAATGCAGAGTAGGTAATACTAGAGCAGCTACTATTGTAATAACGAATAACATGGAACAAGTCGTTCTTTCCCGCTCCTTTAACCGAAGCAAAGCAAAAAAACAGAGCGTGTTTTAAGATGATGATGAGAGAGAGAAGATTTTTACTTACCGGTGCGATGTGTCGACAGAAGATAGAAGCGGCAAGACGACCGGAAGACGACGAGGCTAGCGCCGGGAAACGAAAAGGCCGACGACAAAAAAAAGCGCGAAGAGAGACCTGAGCACAGAAGGCAGTTGCACGGAGAAGAGGAGACTCCGAGAATGAGACCGAGGACGGAGCATCTCCCCCACGCGCGTGGTGCCACTGTTTCTAAGTAAGCCCAGGAGAGCCTCCAGGTCCAGGTCCTGTTTGCGGGGTCACGTCACGTTGGGCCCATATGGAACCCAGACGGACCTAGCCACATTTGGCCCCAGCCGTCACTTGGGACCTCGATATTGGACTCTGGAATATTATGAAGGCACGTGGATGACTGGAATTTTGTTGGCTAATTTGTTGTGTTTCCTTCTTCTTTTTTTAATGTGGCGTTCTCAGTAGTAATTTTTATTTTTATTTTTATTTTTGGGGTTGAAAAATCGCCAAAAGGTGACACTGTTTTGGCGAAACTTAGTCTTTTTTCAGAAATTAAAATGGGCGAAATTTGATTATTTGATACATGAGGTGATGAAATGAAATTTGGAAAGGGCAACTTTGTGAGAACCCACCTCTGAGATTTCAACAAAGCCATTTTGTGAAAACTTTCTTTTGACAATGTTTCATATTGTCATTAAGATTCAAATAAATTTTAGTGTGAGGTAAAGCACAAGGGTGAGGACATTATCAAAATAATGGCTTGTGCAAGGTGATAATGGAATGTTGCTCGAATTCAATAATGCCCATGCCCATGTGCTTTTCCAAGCCTAAAAAAATGACCTTGCATTTGGTTTTTTTCCCACAAAACCTAGTGGGTACTCATCGGGTATTTTATGTATATATACAAGGCATGGAGACATAATTGCATTGTTACACATTTCATTATTTTTAGTATGCACATCCACCATATGATGAATTTCCACAAAAAAAATTGTGTTGGTTTTGTTTGTTGTTGTTTTAGCAAGTAGTTGGATTTTTTATTTTTGTGATGCTTGGCACTAGAGTTTGGAGGTGCATTCTTCATTGCTTGGCAAAAAAAAGGGTGGAATTTGATTGGTTTCAGGTGTGAAACACAAGGATAGTACAACACTATGTGGAGGAAGGGTTGACACTGTGTGAAGGAATTAAGTACCACACTTTCGGCTTGGGAGTAGGGATTCTAGCAACAGAAGAAGTTGGCAATGTGCGTTTTTTGTGGAAGAAAAATGCTTCATTCTATGTGTTTGTTTTTTCTCTTAAAAGAATTTGAAATCCATTGCCCATTCTGCTTCAACATAGGAAATGTAGGTTTAGTGGTCGAATGTAAGGGTTGATTCAAGGAAATGATGATTGGCTTTAAGGGTGTCCAAAGTGGTCCTTGTGGTTAAGTTTGGGGTAGTTGTTAATGTATTGTTGTCTAATTTTGTGTATGTGTGTTTGTATTGTTGCAAGGAAGAATACCCTTGTGATTGGAAGCTTTGAGGTTGAAATTGTTGTTTTGAAGTTCAATCCCAAAAAAAAGTAAGGGACTCTAAGGCATTGTTTCATCTTTGTAACATTCTTGAGCAAATTGTCAAAAGTAGAGTTTGCTTTAATATGTGGGGGATAAAAATGTGCAAACAAAGGAAGGGAGTTATTCATGTTTAAATTCTTGCATTGTGTATTATTTTGGGGATGTTTGTGTTATGTGTGATGGCCATCAATCTGGAACAAATTGTGGGATTGTGTTTATCAAGGATGGGGGTGTTGGTGTTTGTTCACTTTGGGCATTGTTTTTGAAAGGACTAGTTGCACTTGAGAGAGTGATATCAAAGTGCTCCAATCCTTAATAACCCATTTTAATAGGTTTTAGTTTATTAGGGATTTTATAGTTTAGTTAAATTATTCATTTTGTTTGAGCACATTGTAATGCATATGTAATTTGAAGTTGTTCATTTACGTAATTAGGGCATGATTTCTTTTTCTAATTTCTTTTTTTATTTCAATGGGTCCAATTTATGGCTCTCATTTGCTCTATTTCATTGGACCTTTGATATTTCATCTTCCATTTAAATTGGCCCTATATACCAACCTACTAGGGACCTGAGGTAATATCATCCTTATGCCAATTTCATACAAGCTTCAATAGCATGTATATACTATAAAAAATCATTGATTTTTGACACTTATTATATTTGTTTCGATAAAATGTGAAGTGTTAGATTTTATTCATATTCCTTGTTCCATGTGCTTGAATTCAATGTTACTTGACATCAAATTATGGGCCTACAGCATAATTTAACTACTCATTTATTTGCTTAATGGATGTATAAAATAAGATTGCAAAAGGATGTTCTAATGCTTTATGACGAACTTATATAGGTTTTCATACACAAAAAGGAGAAACATGAAAATTGATCCCAATTTTCAAAATGCTATTTTCCACAAATGAAAATTTATATGCACAATATGTATTGAGATATTTAATGATTGCATAAAGGTCAAAGTATGGTTGGGGTACCAAAAAGGACCATCTCCTTTTGTATCTAGTGAACCTTTTTATTTAAGATATGTTGTAACTTAATGACATATTCATATTGAAAGTTTGATTTTTTTTATGGATAAATACATTATTAGGTATTATTCTATGCGTAGCATTTCAAATTTGAACAAGTTTCAGGATTCCTACCAAGTCATGGAAAAAAATCCATAATTACGTTTCCCTGGAAGAAAAATTTCAAAGACTCATAAGGAATATCTAAACAATTTTTTTGGCTCAAGATTCTTATTACAAACACCTTAGGTACTAATGTATATTAAATATATAAGTGTGACAAAAACCAAATGCCCTATTACAATGTAAAAAGTTTCAAAAAATGAAATTTATAGAAATTTTGGGCCATTAATAAAACATGGCCCACATTGAATAAATTTTATTGTTCTTACTTTCATAAGTGAAAACAATAGAATTCTAGATGCCTATATAAAATTTGGAACAAAATTATTTCATTTGACATTCAAAAAAAGGAGAAATCTAAAACAAGTCATAAGAAAAGTGAAAAAAAAAGGTGAATTTGAATTTTTAGTAATGATTTTTTAATGTTCCATAAAGGGTACCCCAATTGTGCTTTGACCCATAAATGTAAGTAATTAGTGAACAACTTTTCCTCGATAGAATTTTATTGACTACCTTAAAAAATAGTTGAAACAATTATAGCATTCTCCAAGAATTCATGTTAAACAAATGCATAAATTACACTAATTTTTGAGGCAAATGATCCAAATTGCTTGTTTACAAGAGAATGTTATTTAAGATTCTAAGAAAAAAAATTCATATGTAACCCATTATATGCTAAAATATAATCATAGAACATCTTAATTTCTGAACATTTTTTTGAGGCTTCAAAAAAGGTATTATTATCAAGTACAATAGAGCTTCAAATAAAATAGGATTGAAGATCCTTATTTTGCATTGTTTTGTTTACTTCAATGAAAATCCCATACTAATTCAAAACAAAAAAATAAAATATGTGCCTTGTTTTGAAGTTTCTTAAAATTGTAGCCCTTCATTTGCAAGGCACAAATAAAATATTCAAAACAAATATTTCAAATGTGCCTTGTTTTGAAGTTTCTTAAAATTGTAGCCCTTCATTTGCAACTTGGATTTTTGCTTTTTAGGGACTATGACTATTGTCACACTTTGTTTAGAAGTTTAAAACAAAGTTCACCATTATTTGAAGGCCCAAGGTTTCCTTTCACTAATGATTAGGAAAATGGGATTTTGAAATCATGAAACCCTACCAAACTTTTTTTTAAAAGGGAAAAAACACCCACCCCAAAGGAGAAAGGAAGGAACAAACATTTGCACAAATGAGGGCTTAAACTTCAAATGCAAAAGAATAGCTAGGTCCTAAACCTCTCATAGGTTGCATGAGCAAATCCAACAAAGGGATAGACAAGAAAGTTGAAAGAGTGTCAAGATTAAAGGAGGACTCCCAAGCAACAATTAACCTCAAGATAGAAGCAACCTCCATTCCTTGTAGAGCGATTGACACATTTTACTTATAAAATGAACATAATACCAAAATAGGGGGACCTTCTAGAGGCCTTAGTTGATCACATCATGTTACCACATCAATGAAAAAAGTCATTGATCTATTATTGTAACCACCCAAATATCTCTATGGCAAGAAGGAAAAAAACATTTTGAAATTTCGATCATATTATAGCTTGTCTTTTGCCTTAGCTACAATGATCGTAACTATTCCTTAAAAAATGGTTGCTCGTGAAATTCAATCCGCTCAAATGAAATGGATGATGATTACATCAGCCAACGTGCAAACACCATTTGAAATAAGCATAATATTCACCCGCCAAAGTGAAGACTAAAAGGAGGTTGATGAGAAAACATGCGTTTCCTCACTCACATGAAACTTGACATCCTTGACAATGGACACAAAAACATCATAAATAACATCATGGGTTTCAATGCATTTTCCTAATGAGAACAACTGAAAATGTACTCTCATCAGGTCGATAAGCTGACCACAAATGCAACCATCCAAGTCAAGAGCTATAGGATGAGAGAACCCAACATGGAACATGGCGCACAATGCACAAGAGGAGATGTCTGAAAAGGGACTTAAATAGGAACCATATACATAAATGAACTAGCAAGCCAGCATTGTGTTTTGCAAGCTGCCCCTGTGTTGGATTCTTGCAATTGTTGTAATTTTCCAAGGTAAGGGTTGGCCATTATCTATCTTTCAGTGCAAGATAATTCTACCAATCTATGAAATGTGAAAGTTCAGAAATGTAGTACATATTGCACTTTGTAGCTTGCAAACCTTCACTATAACCAAATTTTCAAATAAGTAAATTTTCCATGATTTAAATGATCGGTTTTCCATTCTTTTAAAATTATGGAGTTTTTGTTTATGTTTGAATTATATTCAAACATCTACATTACAGATGTATTTACCTTGAATATATATTTGTTATACACAGTTATACATTAAAAATATTTTGACTATTATTTCTCTTGTTCTTTTTTTACAATTTTTTTCAACTACATTAATTTTTTAATCCCTTTTTTGGTACTCTTGTATGTTTCCATAGATGTGAGCAACACCAAAAATCAATAGCTCAATGACTAGACCACACCCTTATATCATGAGTGAAAATTATTTTAATTGAGGTGAAAAATAGTTGTATAGGGAATTTGGGGTTTTGAAGGGAATGTATAATTTCTTTCTTCACAATGCATCCTAGCAACATATTGTTCTATTGCTCTAACCACTTAATTGTCTAGTTAATTGTCTTGTATGTGCTTCAAGAACTATTTAATGGTGGATGCTTTAGTAATGGTGTTTCCACCATATATCTTAATGAAATTTACTTCGTTGGTTGTGTGAGTCATCTTCCATTTTCCACTTAGTTGAACACCCTAGTGATAGGCCTTTCAATAATTCAACAAATTTTTAATTTCCCATATGGTTGGTGAACCTCCTTTACATAAGGTTGGTGGTGATCATTTAAAAAGAATAAAAAAATTCAATTCCATGCTTTTCAAAATTCGGTGAATCCCAAAAATTTAGTCAATTTTACACTTTTAAAAAAAAAACTTTCCCCAAAAGAAAACTCCAAATTTTTTGTTCCCAAAAAAAATTGTAGGGTGACATAAAGACCATGAAGAGTAAGGTTTAAATTGTCTAAAATATGCAATTTTGCAATATAAAAGTCAAGTTAGTTATTATTCCCTTCAAATGTGGTCTTGATTTTGTCACCTTCTTGAAGGGGGCAATATTTATATGATAATTGAAGTGTAGAAAAGATTGAAAAACATTTCACTTCGTGGCATGGCCAAAGACCAAGAGAAAGTTTCCCTTGCAAATGGTGTGGCATATTTAGACAAAGTAAGTTTCCTTTGTCTACATGCATGTGTTGGTTGACAAGCTTCTAAGCCTCCCACATGTAGGTATTTTATTTAATCCAATAGTGGACAATATCTTGATATACATAATTATTATGGGAACATATTTGCTTTTCAACAATCCCACCAAACTTGGTTCTCAAGTGTCTTTCAATTTTGTGATATCTAAAATTTGGTAGTTTTCTCCTAAAACATTAGCAAAATTAGCTGAATTTAATTGCAAAAAACTGACCTAATTTAATTCTTGTCCTTTTTGAAGAGTCAAGTTTTCTTTGTGAAATTCATGATTCATTTCGTGGTGAATCTGAAATGTTCATGATATGGAATTGGGTTTGAGGTGTTGTATGATGAACATGTGAAATTTGCAATTCAATCAACTCACAATTGAACACGAGATTACATAAGCCAAAAACTGGTCACAGGAATTTCAGAGATTGAGTCATGGACCTGAATTCAAGTTTGTTCTAGGCTTTAAACAAAGGCAAACAAGCAATGTGCTCTCATTTCTAGAATTGCTTCAAGCCTTGAGCAATGCCTTTGTGACATCCACAAAAACAAAGAATCCAACCCTTCCCATTCCCACCCTTTTCACCAAAGATGACAACTAGCTAGCATCCATGAATTTGTGCTGTAGTAAATCCGATCTCCCACAAGATCAAAGCCTTTGACGAAAAACACGTTTTTTGTTGAACCTAGTCAAAACAAAGAATCACAATTTTTTTTGCCAGGATTTTAGCAGGTGGGTTTTTAATAACATCCCAACAAATTTGTGGAATTTAGCTCTTTTGACAGGCTCTGTCATTTGTGACCCTAGAATGCTGTTTCAAATCATGACATCAATCATGATTCTGAAAAATAAAGTGCACAAAAGAATTGGAGAAGCAAGGATGATCATCACACCACTCTCAAGAATCAAGTGACCTCAAAACAGAAGCCATTATTGAGTTTCAAAACAAAACCAACAGGTTTCTTCTATGTTAGCCTTCAATTCAGATATGATGAGCTTCACGAGCAAATGGGAAAATTCCTGATTGTGCAAAACTTCAGAAATAAAAACAACTACAATTCCTGATTAATGGATGCTGGGTGCAAACCTTAATAGTCTTCTCCACATTGCAGCAATTGCAATCAGAAACCATTTCTAAATTTGATCAACCCCAGTTTGACAGATAGAAATGGGAGGAATTGGTACAAATATAATTTCAACACTTCAGAACATATAAGTGCAAATGTTAAGATGCAAACAATTGGGCATAAGTAGTCATGTTGCTCCTTGGCAACAAACAGCAATCTCAGTGCTTCTTCTAGCACACAATTTCATCAAACCACTAAAAACATCTAAAGTATTCCTTCACTTGCTACTGTGGGGCCCTTTGCTGTCCAATTGACATGCAAATTGGAGTTTGTGTATATCCATTCACATACCTGAAGAAATGGAGAAAATATCATTTCCATACTCCACTTTAGTGTTTGCAGACCTCTTCAAATAGGTAACCAAGGTGGTGGCTATGGAAATCCAAGTTGATAGAATTCTTCATTCCCAAATGGGTTGGGGATGAAATCACTGTAGTAATAGTGGTTCTAGCTCACTGGAGAAAATTGTGAAGCAAAGTTCTTCATGGGTCCAGGGGTAGGGGGCACAGTATGGTTGCATCATAATTGAGTTGCAGAAAACCTGTAAACAGGAAGGATCCAAGTTTTCCTTTTGCAGACAGGAATCAGATGCCAACACTGTTGGCAGAAAACAACAACAAACAAGCCCAGCCCTCAGATGAAAGCAGAAACCCCAAAGAGAGAAATGTTCGAAGAGAGAACGCAAGCAACAAATGCAAAGGCTAACTCAAACAATGTAGGAACTAAAAAGAAGAAATAAAACAATGTAACAACCAAAAAGTCTTTCTTTTTAGTTCAGCAATAACTCCTCGTTCAAGGATGATGAGTTCCCAACAACACATGAGAAGAATTTCAACCTCTCTGGGGTGGGTGCTATTTATTTTTCCAAAGTGAAGCTTACTCTCTCCCAAATGTACACAAAGCAGCATAGAAGAAGAGAAGAGCACCAAGCTCATGGCATGAGTCAGGAATTTTGTAAAGGAATTTATGTAAATCTATAAGCGATTCTGCACATGTATGTACAAACGCTACGAATCCGGTAATGCCAGACATGTCATCACAAGAATTTTGTATCAAGAATTTTCTGGTGTAGCGGTGGTGGTTGCAGTGGGGGATGTGGGGGGTGTGGATTGACAGCTTCTTATCTCAGATCGAGTCTTCTTCTTCCGTCAAATCCGAAGACCTAGATTTCCACACCAACGGTTTCAGCGTTGTTGCCATGGTACTGTTCCTCCTCCGATGGCTCCTTGAAGAATCATCTAACCTTGAAATGTTACTTGCTGTGGCTCTGAGGGACGAGCTTCGCGACAAGCTCTTGTGCAAGCTGTGACACTCAGAATTCATGGGGGGTGGTGGATCCAATTGACTTGATTGCCTGCAGGTGCTCTGGCTCCTTCCCAATGCAACAGTAGTGCTGCCTTTGTCTTTTGCCTGATGGGTGCTGGTGCGGCCGCCGCTGCTGCTGCTCAAGTTCTCTGATGTATTGCAATCTGTCTTCTTGAAGGTGGAGTAGTGTTGTTGAAATGTTGCTTGAGAAGAAGAAAAAGAAGAAGATCCAACAAGCTTTGTGCTTGTTGTGTCTGGAGTATCCTCTTGAGTCATCATCCCCTGCTGCTGATGAGTTCTCTGCAGCAACTTCTTCCCCGTTTCATGGATGTTACTCCCTTTGTAGCTTACCGGTCTCTGCAGCAGATTGGGTACAACGACAGGTTTCAATTGAGAGGTGGTCTGAGATCTGTTCTCCATCAGGTGCTTCCAGAGCTCCGGATACTCATTAGCATCATCATCATCATCATCCTCCGATTCATCATCATCTGATTCCTGCTCATCACTCGATGATTCTCTACTCCCAACAACACATGGTTGTCCTCCTCCAGCAGCCACAGAACTCTTTTTCCCTGCCCTGTCAGAGGAAGAAGCCACCATAGTAGCAGCTGCCAGCTCCAAACTTTCCTTCCCATTATTGCATCCTCCCAATCCAGCTGTCTTCAAAATGTGCAACATACCAGGAGAAAGCTGCTTCCCACGGCTTGAAGGAGGAGTACTGCTGATGACCTGAGAAGACAGATCCATGGTCACTGCAGCAGTCCTCATCACTTGTTGCTCTTGTCCACTTAATGATGTCTGGTTGATGGTGCTGCTGCGGGAACTGGTTTCTGGAGCACCTGCACTTGCTGCCACATTGCCATGGGCAGCAGCATTGGTGCCAGGACTACTACATCTCACTTTCAATCTCCCCAAGCCTCCCAGTCCTGCAGTCTTCAGCTGGTGCAGGACTTGTGCAGGGACATGGGTCTTGGGCGGTGGCGTTGAGGAGGAGTCCTCCACCACATTGTTGGAAGCAGCAGCAGCACATGGTTGTCCCTGGATGATGGAGAGATCAGTGTCCATGAACAGAAAGCGCTCAAGAGTTTCAACATCCGAGACATGATGAGCTTGTGTGCCACTGCTCTTGCTTACCACCAGTGGCTTCATTGTCTGCTGTGCTGGTGCTGCTGGTGCTTCTTCTTCTGCTGCTGGTGCTGCTGCTTGTGCAGTTTGTTGTCTCTGTAGCTTAGCTTCCATGGCAGCAAGCTTGAAACGCTCTTTCAATTGGTCTTTCTGGAGCTTCAGACACTCCTTCTCGCGTTGCATCTCTTGCTCTCTCTTCACAGCAGCTGCAAACCCACCATCCTGTGAAGGTGGTGCTGTTGCTTCGTTCCATTCCGGTCGAGCTTCGTACTCCCTCACCCATGCAGCCCAGCGATCCTCCTCCTCCTCCTTCTTTGCTGCTTTGTTGTTGCTGCTCGGGATCTTGGTTCCCCTTTGGAGCTCCGCACCTTCCTCTTCTCGGGTCCTTGTTGTTTCCTGTGCAGCACTTCTTCTTCTTGAGCTCCAGACCCGCCGAACCTCACTCTCTCCGCTCCATTCGCCCAAATGCTCATAACGTTGCGCAGCCAAACCCGGTGCCGCAGCAGAGGTGACAGAGTCTGCGGCAACGATGTCCGGGACGCGGATCCAAGCCCCAGCAGGGGCGTCTTGTTCGGGGCGGCGATTAGCAGGAACAACGCCGCCATCTGCTGCTGCTGGGCCTCCTCCTCCTCCTTCTTCCCTTTGAGCTTGCAGCTTCTCGATCTGCGGGCCGATGCTGAGGAGCGCCGCCACGCACAGAGCAGTGGACATGAGCAGAGGTGAGAAGTAGACCAAGAGCGGGTAGAAGGGCGGCGTCAGGAGCAGAATCACTGCGCCTGTGATCAAAGGATTGTGCCACACTATCGACACCATCTCCATGGCACCGTTGCTGCTGCTGCTGCTGCTACTGCTCATCTTCCTCCACATTGCTTTCTCTTGCAACCCTCCCTCCTTTTTCTCCCTCGCTCCCTCCCTTTTGCAACCAAACCCACACGGAAGCAGCTCAAGTGCTCCGCCAGGGGAACAAACCCACCCAGCCACCCACTTCCGCAAACAGAATCTCTCTCTCTCTCTCTCTCTCTCTCTCTCTCTCTTCACATTTGTCTTCTTCTCTCCTATTTTTTGTTATCACATTTCTCCTCTTCTCCTCACATCTGTCTCAACTCACCACGCCCTCAAAACTTCTTCTTACAACCAAAAAACCCACCAAACAAAAACAACAAACCTTGCTCACACATTCCATTGCATTCTTCCTCCCTCCTCATGCATGCAAAGCACTCAACTAAACACACTCCATTCCTCCCAAGCACACAAAAAACAACATCACTACACCCGTCATCAACCCATCAACTCCTCCTCCCATCCCACCCACGTGCCTACCCATCAACCCAGGACACTCTCACTCAACTCCAGGCCTTCTTCTCCTCCTTCTCCATCAGCTAGGCTCCAGAGTGGTGGTACCAAGCAAGAAAAGCACAAAATCCCACCAACCCTTCAACCCATAGCTACACATGCAAATTGAAGGAGGAGGAGGAGGAGGAGGAGGGGAATAGATTACATAGAAAGATAGATAGGCAGTATAGCCTCTGGCAGTAAGCTTCTTGGTGAGAGAAGAAGTAACAAGGAAGCAAGCAGGGCCTGTCAGACAGTAGTAACACAGACACAGAGAGTGGGGGGAGGAAGAAGGGCAAAAAGAGACACAGAGTTGCAACAAAGCTTTAACTGCATTTATTTATTTGTTTGTTTGTTTCTGTGCACTTCTTCAACACATCTCTTCACAATCCCCCCAATAATTCACTCCTCTTCCTGCTCTTGCTTCTGCTTCTTCCCAGAGATCTATCTATCTATCTATCTCTCAATCTATCTGTCATGAATAAGTTTGTTGAAATGGATGATGGCATAATGGCAGTCCTGAGGATTGATTCTTGACTGCAAAATCAATCATCAGAAAATGTAGAGACAGACAGACAGAGGACCACCAGAGCAGTGTAGTAGTAGAAGAGCTCCCTCCACCCACAAACAACAAGACAAGATTGTTTTGTTATTATTATTATTATCACAAATTTTTACACCTTTCCCCTTTTCTTCTCTTTTTCCTTCATAAAAAATTACACAACACACAGGCTACATACCACCACCATTCACCACATCAAGAAGTTTTATGAACACTATTCTTTTATTTTTCAATTTTTTTCCTCATGTAGTTCTCATTCCTGTTTGAAGCTAATTTTGTGATATTTTACAATCCTTTTAAAGTGTACTCATGGTAATCTTATTATACATCTAGGTTTCTTAACATGGGTGGTGAGGTTAGCATGAACTAGTAGAGAGTTGAACACCATGGCCATTTGCAATGTGGCTTCTTATGAGTTTTAGCCCACATATTATTGCTAATTTATATTAGCCACTTGGCTTCATGCTCTTCTCACCCATATACCTATTTGCCATTCTAACATACCAATACACCAATACACCAATATATTTTAATATACCAATATTTTGTGATGATATGGTAAACACATAGACCTAATAAAGAGAACACACACACACACACTCTCTCTCTCTCTCTCTCTCTCTCTCTCTCTCTCTTCCTTCTAGTTTGCCTTTTTAGTTTTAATGTAAGGTTGACATTCCCACCCTCAACATCACACCAATTACATCAACTTTGGATCCCCAAGGACCCTCTTTCACAACTTGTACATGCAAATGTGTACCTATCCATTGTTTTGGTGAACCGACTAGTTAATAATTGCCAATGATGATACAATGAAGATTAGGCCATGTAGCAAATTGCAATGGGCTTATTGAAAAAACATAAGTGGAAATCCCATTGATTTTTTTAATGAGTTCTTCTAAGAGTAAAGTGTTACACATGTAAGTGTCTTATGTAACAGTTTGACCCTGAAGGCCTTTGGAATTGTATCTTTGGATCTACCCATTTTGTGAATATCAACATTCGAATCATAGAAAATTCCACCCATAGGCAGAAAAAAAAATTAAGGAAGAAAAAAAAAAGGGGGGAGATTTCCCTGAGACTTATCCAAAAAGTTTCAAGAGTGAAGACCTAACAAAAAAACACTGAGAATTATTTGATGAAGATTCAAAAAGGGCAACAAATAACTAAATAAATAATACAATTTCGACAAAGGGTTTATGGTCACCCATGGAACAAATGAAGGTCACTTATGAAGTGGGTGTGAAATGCATGATCACAAAGTATGAAAATAGACACAGCTTGTAGCCATTGTGTATGATATCAAACATAGACTTCATGGCTCCCAACTTGTGACATATTAGACCCTTGTAAGAAAAGAAATTACTCCCACGAGCAATATTTTTCTCAGCACATTTTACTTGATGCAATCTCCTTCTGCTCCTCCTCATCCTCCTCACATGGACAAAAATTTCCCAATTTGAGATAACTTAGTTTTTCATGAACAAATTCATAACATAAGAACAATTATTTGAAAATTCCAGATGTTTGACAAAACATGGCTTAAGATTGGATGCTTGGTCAAGGTTGTTGCTTGCTTGTTCCACAAATCAAGTACCTATATTGCTGCAATAAGGGGTTACAAATATATACCTGTGTGATGAGCAATATACCCATAGTGCCCATACTTGTTGCGTATGAGTCATGATACTCAACTTGTTCATATTCAAAGTGAGTAAGTTACCAGAATTCTGATTTTGTTGTTGACTCGAATACATGGGAGTTGAAAATATTTGTCCTTTTTGAGGAGAGGAGAGAAGAGAAGAGAGAGATCCATGTGGATGAGGATTGAGCTAGGAGATCTTCACCCTCACCCACCCAAAAAGTTGTTACATGTACTAGTTGTTATAGCCACTCATAGTACAGCAAGGAAGGGGAAAAAAAAGGAGCAAATTCCAACACATGCAAAAGTATCAAGCTTGCTAAGTGTGAGATATGGGTGATATAAGGATGGCAAAATTAGAATGGTATTGTGAACAGGAACAGCTTTGCAATGGCAAGTATATGCCCCATTCATGCATATACTGGGACTTCTGGGGCTGATATATATTCCATATAATTTTTTTCCCTTCATGTATGCAACAATTACTAATACAGTGCCTCTTCTTGGTAATCATATGAAGGAAGCTAAATGCATAGAGCTGCAATGGAGGAAAGGAAAGGATGTTCTGCACGCTTTGTTCCACACTTGTTTTGTTTGTCTTGTTTGCGATGTGCATGACAATTTGGCAAGCAATGTCATTGGCAATAATTTCAGCAGTTTCTAGCAGGTACCAGTCGGGTATCTACTAGATATCACGGAAAACAAATGCCCATTGGTTTCTTACAGTTTGTAAGCATATCTGCAAATACACTAAGAAACAACGAGTAGTGCTTTACATATGTGAAATTTCACTGTGAATTGCAGAGAGGGCAGCTTGGACTGGTGGGTTTTGTCACTTTCTGCAAAGCAAATCTAAGAACCGGTCAAGTAACCTTCTCTAAAACTGCCAGTTCTTTCCAGAAACCCGCTGGTGGGTTCTTTGAGCCAGCTTTTGAAAAACCTAAAAACCAGAGGTTGTTTGATTTCCATTTTTCCCTCAGAATGTGATGAACTAGAAAAACATCTAAAAGGGTGTGATAGTAATAAAAATTATTATTATTATTATTATTATTATTATTATTTTAAAGTGTGTTGTAAATGCAAAATTTCTCACAATTTTTTTTTTGGCTGCAAAACACTGGTTTTTTTCCAGTTACACTCATCAGTGTGACCAATTGCAGAGAATCTTCTTCCTTGCTGCAAAACTAATGAAAGTGAGCCAGCAAGCAAGTTGTGAGTGGCATGTGAGAGAGAGAGAGAGAGAGAGTGAGAGAGAGAGAGGCTGTTTGTGGGCTCAATCTCTAACTAGGCCATTGCCAGAGGCTCTCATGGATATATGCCCCATGACTGACTGACTGACATACAGGCAGGCAGACTCAAGAGGGAGAGGCCTTAATCTTTACACTAATACCTAACCCAGCTTCTAGTATCTGCAACATCTTCTGCACACTCCTGAGGACTCCTGAGGCCCCCCTGAGTCCTGACTTTTACACACTGGATGGAGTCTCTGGGATACCCCCCTGGGCCATTGGAAGAAGAGGTTTCTGGCACCAACCATTTATTGGTACCAAAAAATAAAATAAAATAAAATCACTAGTGAGCATTACTTCAGGCTCAATGAAAAATCATTGACTAACACATACTTCACAATTAAAAAATCACTAAGTGAGCATTACTTCAGGCTTAATAAAAAAATTCATTGATTAACACATACTTCTTCACACTCATGCTACTTTTGGATGTAATACTAATAAAGCTCAAAGTGTCATGACTAGAGAGTGTATATATAACTTATGTGAGCCATTCATTGATATTCATTTCATGGGATGGATTGTCAGCCTCTTTCATGTGAGTGACAAGAGCTCCTGTTTCTCTAAGTTTTACTCCTCGGTTTTTCACTGACACCCGCAAAGTTTGTAATGGGGTGTTTTTAACGTCCTGTCTCCTTATTGAGTTCCGTTGAACTGGTATCAAGTATCATAGGTACTAAGTTACCTAACCTTGAGCCTCAAGGGTACGAGCTTTTGAACAGGTCATCTACCTAAGTAGTCAAGAAGGCACTTAGGTAGATGACCCGCTAAGAGCCTGTACGTAGATGAAAAGTAGTGAATATTGTAGGTGGTGAAAATCTCATTATCTTGTTGTGTGTGTCGACTAAAAGTCATCCATTGTTCATTCGTGTGTATGGATGAAAAGTGATCCGCACCATCGAAGGAGTAGCTTATGCATGTAAAAGATGCAGGTTATGTCTGTTGGGTAATTGGCTCAAGGACATCCATCAGTCATTGGGAAATAACCTTGCCACTCCATCACCTCCACCATCTTTGGTAACCTGTTGTTGGCACAATTCACACTATCGCCAGTTACCTACTCCAAATCTGTTTGGTAGATTTGGTAACCTTAGGACTTAGTGGATACAATTAGAATGCAGAAAGGATTCTAGTTGATAGGGGGAGTAGGAAGGATGAACTTAATATTTTAAAAGAGAAATATGAATGTCGATCTAGATTTCCACCTTGGGTGAAGAAACACCTACTACAATGGTACCATGGTATAAATTCCCCAAAAAAATTTGGTTGCTGCCCAAATTTCAACCTATATCAGGGTCTCCAAGTCCAAATCTAACATTTACTCGGTCAAATATTGCCACATTGAGGCCAGTGTTGGGCGGTTCTTTCAGGCAACATTGGTTCTTTGTTGGTTTTCATACCAAATGTATAGGTACATTACCGGCGGTTTGTTCCCATTTCATGAAACCCCCACCACCCACAGAACTGACCTGCCAAATAAAATTTTCATGGTACCTAGGTACCCTGGAGGAATAAAAACCGGTGGTTTTTTCATGAAAACCGAATAATTCCCTGAGGGTTTTGAAATACCCAGAACCAATGGTTCTTTGATTCTGATTTTCTCGAAATACCCTAAGCTGGTGGTTCTTTGAAGAATCAAAGAACCGCATAACCTTGGTTGCAGCCTCACTCAAGAAGGTGAAGGTGTGACAAAAAAAGAGGCAATCTAAACCTCAATCATTCCATTCAAGCAATAGTCATTTCTTCACAACAAATCCATGAGCCATACACGACAGTTTTGGTTTCTCAATATTGTTGTTACTTCTGTCATTCAAACTTTTCCAAAACATAACATTTATTGGTTCCTCTCTATTGATCGTCTATGAGTCCTATTTCTTTGTTAAACCTATTTTCCACCTAATGATGTTTTGTAGAGATTACCGGATCAAATCTCTCCTGACTCTCTTAATTGGCCATCTTGGTTTTACACAATACCAAAGTCCTCAACAACCACCTCACAACCTATTTGTTTTTCACAACTATCATCACACACCGTCCATTAAGAACAAAAGGAAAAGAGAGCTTAGTTTCCATAATCCCTTCCTCCATTATCTTGGTGTCCCCCATCCTCTCCACAAGCCCGTCCTCCTCAGTTTTTATATAGCCCATCATTTCCAAAAACAATTGAAGAATAATAAACAAAATTCATTGCACTCGACATTTAGGCCTTTTGGAAAGCAAGCACACACCACAAAACTCTTGAAAGAAATAACCTGCAACAAACAACACAAGCACACTCCATATCCACAAAAATTGAAACAATTTTATCAACTAACCCATAGATCCTATCATTTTTTGCACTTGACACCTTATCAGCCAATTCATTAAGTTTTCATCCTAGTGGATTTTTTAATTAACCTCCTTTCATCCCACATATGTGACAACTCTTTTTTAGATTTAGTTGAGTCCCCACAGCTATCGTTAGTCACGTTTCCAGGTAGTATAATTGTAAATCCCTTTTGGGACGTTCCCAGTGTTACTCATCTTCCTCCCTAATTATGCATTTTCTTCTACCATCATCATGTTCCATACCAACATGCTCATCCACATATCCCACAAACAAGTAAGGTCCTTCCCAACTTCCCATCAAAGCTTTCTTCTTACCTAACTTCTTCATTTTAACCAAGTCATTTCCTTCCTTAAAGGAAAGGAACATTTGTTTTCCTTTTCGCAACACGTGTCTTTTTTTGTTGCACTTAAGCATGTGCGTTAATGTTCAATATTAACTTATGCAACTCATAAATAAGTTACATTTTTTAAATCATTTGTACAATCAATTGGTCGATGTTAATATCTTCATCAAATGTTTAAGTCAACATACAAAGCTTATTATCAACTTTCAATCTAGGAATATGCCCAGTTAGTACCATAAATGGAGAGAACTTGGTATTTGCTTGGATCCCACATTTGTAACCAAATAACACCTTTGGTAGGTGCAAATCCCAATTACTTGAATGTTCTTGGAGAGCAGTCATAATAGTGATTCCTTGGTTTTGATTAACCTATTAACCATCCCATTGCATATAGGCCACTAGGGTGTTATGTATTGATGATGAATACCATAGACCTTGCACATGTTATCAAATTTAGCAGACCATTCACCCCCATTGTCAATAAGAATGAACTTAAGTACCTTGTATCTACAAATGACTTCTTTTTTAAGAAACCTAGCGGTTATTATTATTGTGTGATCAGGTATAGCTTTTGTCTCACACCACTTAGAATAATGGTCAATGGCAACAAGAACATACTTGTTTCCATCATTGGTTTTTGGAAATGGGCTTATAGTATCAAGTGCAATTTTATAAAACAAATCACTGATTGGAATAATTTTTTTATCCTCTACATTGGACTTGATGCTTCTAATCTGCTTCGCTAACTAGCATTTTTTACAAGCCTTGACCATTGCTTTGACTTGTTCAGTCCTATTGTGCTAATAAAACTGCTTACAAATATCAATAAGTGTTTATTGTTTTCCAAAGTGCCCAATCTCTTGATGCATTTCCAAAACAATGTTCTTCCTCTCATTAAGGTTAGGTACCACCACCTGTCGAAACCACAAGTGATCCCTCTTCCATAGATAGTTCTATGCCCGTGTTTTGATCCACAAAATTTCTTTTTCATTAATATTAGGAGGTAATGGCTTAGTTTGTAAAAACTACAAACAACTAAGGTCACACCAAATGTCTTGATGTGTTTGCTCACTACCTTCATCAACATTGTTTTCATCGATACTCTTTTCAATATCACAACATGATGCAACACCCACCATCAATTGAACTTCTACAACCAACTTCTAACATGTGACCTTATCTACATGTAGCCACCTTCTTTTCTTCAGGATTAGAGATTCATTTACCACCTCAATTTTTTGCATTTCATCTTGATAGTTAATAGGATCTTTCTAGTTTACATCAACATCTTCTATAGTTGATTCCATTATGAATAGATTGGGCAATTCTAAGGTTTCTTCTCCCAAGCCAAGTTTGCAACCCTAATTCTTATAGCAATTCGATATCTTGAATCTCCTTAGAGAAATTTTCATTAGACTCTACATTGCCTATTGGGTTATAATGGAAAGCATCCACATTGGGGTGTTTGGTTATGGGTTGATGAACAATCTTAAAGTTGAAATTTTGTAACATGTTTATCCAATGCTCTCTCCTACCATAAACATCAAGACTATTGCAAGCCCATTCTAAGAGTTTATGGTTTGTTCTTATTATGAAGTGATTATGATGCAAAAATTGCTTGAAATGCATGACCCTTTGATTAGGGCATAACATTCTCCTTCCATAGGATGGGATTTTCGATGAACAATAAATAGTCCTTTGTTGGCATATGTAATGACACATTCTTTCCATTACAACAAAGGTGTCCATGTACGCCAAGTGATTTCACTGGATTTTGAATGAATTCACCTGTCTTAGTAAACGAGGACTAATTGGAAAGTAGTGAATTTACTGTTCTAATGAATAAGGGCTAGTGAACTGCACCCACATTTTGTAGTAATGTTATTTCCATCCTTTTGAAATAATATAACACCAACTCCTTTTGTAGACCAATCAACATCTATAATGAATGCCTCAGAAAAATCCAACCTTGCCAATAATGGGGTTGAAACAAATGACAATTTAAGTTAATAAATGCCTCTTGACATTTTGGGGTCCAATGAAAAACCACATCCCTTTTTGTCGGTTCAAATAGTAGAATAGCAATTTTTGCATAACCCTAACCATAGTTTCATTAGTATCATGTCAAACCTAGGAATGTTCTTATGTTGGTAAACATCCTGGGAACAAGAAATTTTTTTACAACCTTAAGTTTTTTGGGTTAGGTCTAGTTCTTGTCTTCCCAACCACATGCCCCAGAAACTTGATGTTCTTGGCATAAAACATACATTTATTGGGATTGAACTTCAAATTAACATCCTTCAAATGTTGCAATACCATACGAATATGGTTGAGATGTGTTTCCCATGTGACATTGTGGATATCAAGGTCATCTACAAATACCTTAAAAAATTACTACAACCATTCAAAAAAAATGTTGGTTATTATCTTGGAGAATGTGATGGTTGCATTTTTCAACCCAAATGGCATCACAAGCCATTCATGTAGGCCTATCTTGGTGATGAACATTGTCTTCTTCACAACATCAAGGTTCATTTTAATATGCTAGAAACCACTTTGTAAATCCAAAGTTGTGAACCATTATGAAGAACCCATTTGGTTCAAAACATCATCGATCAATGGCATAAGGTACACATGTTTGAGTGTTTGATGGCTAGTAGTCACCACAAAAGTGACTGCTACCATCCTTCTAACAATGTGACTTTACAAGCATATTCTGAAAAATTGGCCCTCATCTTTCTTAATTTTACTATCACCACCAATCCACCTCCACCTCCTCCCAAAAAGACAATTTGTTAGGGCTAGTGTGATAGGGTGGTAGGCCTTGTGTATTAATTTCATGTTCACCAACCATATAACATCTTAATTCCCCTTTGTGCCATGCAAACACATTTGCATAAGTTTCCAAGACCTACAAGAATTCACTGGCCTTGTCTTGATCTAGGTTAAGATCCACCTTGATTAATTGTTTGATCTGCTCCCATCTTCCCCCAGTGACAGTGTCAGATTCAACCTTGGTGCCCTATTACACATTAGTGACATATTCAAATTGGAACAAAGATGGTACCTTTTTGTCCATGGATCCTCCAAACTAATGCATATTATGCTATTCCTCATGTGATGCCCATTTCAACCAATCTTCGTAGTCATTTTCCTCCAAGACTGCCCCATTCATTAATTCATCCACTTGCTCCTCCATAACCAAGTTCATATACTAATGAGGAGCTTCAAACTTAATTAGGTCATTTAATCCCGAATCCTTGAACTTTACAACATGTTCTTGTTCTTCTTATACAATCAATTGCAACTTTCTATCCTCTATCATTGGTTTAGCATTATCAAACTACATGTAGATTCAGAATCATCCTCAAATTGACTTCCATATGATGTTTGCCCAATTAGCTTTTCCCAACTTGCAAATTCATGAACTAGCTCCATTTGTGCCATCTTGTCAATTATGTTCAATTGTGAAAACTCAAGAATTACTTGACTAGTGACATTCTTAGAATGGTTCAATTGTTCCATAATCAATTATAGCATATTGACCATGTTAAGTGGAAGTACTTGCACATTGGATCTTGGGCCTTGTCTTACCTATATCAAACCTCTTTCAATATCCACATGAATCGCTCCAATTTTGATTAAAAAATAAAGTCCCAACAACATGTAACTATCCATGTCAACCACCATTAATAACATGTTACAACTGGTTTCCCTTATCCATACAAGTAGACCTTCAATTCTTTCAAATGCTTGTGTCACCACACCTGAAGCTATTTTATAAGACTCAAATCCCATCACCAAGTGCATAATCCCTAACTCTTTAACCACTACAATTGCCAACAAAGACATTGATGCCCCAATGTCGACAAGTCCTTCCACGATATAGTTGTTAATCGCCACCATCAAGTGTAAAATCTTATTCATGTGATTTTTATTAATGCTAATATGACATATAGCCAGTAATTGCCAAATCATTGTGTTCATTGGAACAATCCTATGTTCTTCATCCTTCCGCCTCCTTACCAGTTTCACCAATCCTTCTAAATATTCCTAGAACTGTCAATATAGTTTCCATGGTGTAAGATATATTTTACTTTTGATGAAATGTGTCAAGATTTTAGACTTGATAGCCACTTGCCTTTCCAATCCAATTCCCACCTCTTTCCTTCATGATGAATCTCCTTTTGGTACATTAACACCCCCATGTTCTTTTGTAATATCCTCCACATGCACCCTTTGCTTAAGAACCCTAATGTGTGAAAACAAATCATGATCGCTTCCACAAATTCTATCCAACTGATTTTGTATTGCTTATTCATCATCAATCATGACTTCTAAGTAATTTGTAATAGTTGCGTTTATCTTATAAGGATCTCTCTTTTCCACCATTGTTCCTCAGTGTGCTTGAGACTTTCACAAAAACTACATCTTAGTTTACAATTTTTTATCCTATGGAGCCCCCACATTTTTAGGCATTTTGGTCTAAAGGTAGTATATTTTCAACAATTTGTAGCAAGATGGTCTTTTGTCCTACAAATTGGCACTCATTGAAATTAATGGAAATTCTTGAAATAGATCCATGTTTAGTTTGCATCTTAATTTTGCTTTTCAATAAAGTGATCAATGATTCATTCAACAATTGTATTTGTTCTCTATTGTACTTTCCCCAACTATCATGTTCTCCTTTTGCTCTTCCTTTAGCAACTCAAAAGGAGTTTCACCAAGTTATGCTAGGACTTTTTCTACTTCCAGTGCAACATTGAATAGAGCTTCAAAATTGGCATAATCTTTCATCACGCACATCTTTATGATCTTAGGTCATAGTTAGGACAAAAATATCTTTCTCTACTCCACATGCTCCAGTTTGCCCTGTGAACAATTTTTCCATCCTATCAGAGTATGCTTGAACCCTTTGTTTAGGTTATTGCTTAATAAGATCAAGCTTGGCCTTCACTTCCTATTTATCAATTGTACCATATTTTAGCAACATGGCTACCTTCATGGCTTGCCAATCTCTAGGAGTAGTCATTAGTTTTTTAAACCATTCCTTGGACTTACACTGTAGATTGAGCCTGCTAATCTTGAAAAGCTTCAATTCATCTATTCCGAGCCACTTTTGTTGCCATTTCTAATCCTTCTACTTAGCCATGAACATCTTCAAACTCTTTACCCCAAAACAATTCATCCATTCCTTTGGGGCTTGTCAATTTGGGTTTTATTCTAAACTTTTATGGTTGCAAACTTTATAGCATTTGAAGATTATAGTAATCTTCCTCCTTATCCAAAACCCAATGCCAAATCTATTGTTTTTAAACTTTATTTGACTTAATTAATTTTCACACACAACTTTTAGACTAACTTGCATGTTCAATTCTAATGAACATTTCTTCAATGTCAGGCATACAGATTTTGACATAATGTTGTCTAGTGATATCCAACAATGGACTCAAATGTCACCTAGCCTAATTACATGATGTTCAATTTCAAAACTAAGTATCTTGAAATCAAAATGGAAGGTTTAGGTATATTATTTGCAATAAAAACATTCTGGTTGATTCTTCGACTGCCATTTTGTCACAAAAATCCTTCAATACAATTCAAACTTTTGATTTGGATCATCATTAATCATTGTGTACTCTTTTTTTGAAGCTGATGTTTCTCATACTTCATCTTTTCCTCATGTTCAAAATTCCATAGCCATTTTCCACCATTTTTTTTCCCCAAACTCCACACCAAAACCTTGGATTCTACTCTGGCATGTTCAACTTTGACAACTTTATCCCCAATAATAAACAATACATCTATCCTTGAAAAGAAAAACATAACTTTGTGATGAAGTGATACAACAACCATGGGCAACCACAAATCCCCTACCCTTGGTACTATTTCAACATTCTCATGTAGCTCAATAGTAAAGGGCATGGGCAACCACAAATCCCCTACCCTTGGTACTACTTCAACATTTTCATGTAGTTCAATAGTCAAGGGATTGCATGAAAATTACAGAGAAGTAATATCTATCTTGGTGTCTAGCAATAGTTGTCCATGTTTCTACTCCATCCCCTATTTTTAACTAGATTTGAATTCTTGTGTACATTCTTGTGTGAGAAACTTGAATAACCAGATCTCCTATTCTTGCCAAATTTGTGTTTAGCCCAATGATGCTTACCACACCAAATCCTTGTAGACACAAAATGACAGTTCTTTCTTTAGGTAGAATTTCAAACCTAAGAAATGGTGCATCAAATTCACTCACCTTTAATATCTTATCCTTGTCCTTGCATTGAGTTTCCTTCAAATAGTCACTCCTCCTGTAGTCCATGGTCATGCAGTTGGCGTACTTCTTAATCCAAATTGTAAAAACCCAACATTGTCCACAAAACACTCATGAGCACATAGAAACCCCACTTGGAAAGACTTGCTTTAATACCAAAAAAAGGAAGCAACCTAAATCTCAATCATTCCATTCAAGCAGTAGTCATTTTTTCATAATAAATCCATGATTCATACACAATAGTTTTGGTTTGTCAATATTATTGTTACTTCTACCATCCAAACTTTCTTTAACTATAACATTTATTGATTCCTCTTCACTGACCATCTATGAATCTTATTTGTTTGCTAAACCTATCTTCCACCTAATGATGTTTTGTAAAAATTGTTAGATTAGATCTCTTTGCATTCTCTTAATTGGCCATCTTGGTTTTACACAACATCAAATCCTAAGCAACCACCTCACAAATGTACTTTCAATAGTTTGTTCAAAAATTAAACAGAGAAAAACAATATTCCCAACCATGTTGACTTCCTTGGAGTTCCCAAGACAAGGGTTTCAGCTTTTTGAACAACACCCAAATTGAATTTCTCACATACACTTTCCTTGCATCAATGGTTCACTTAAGAATTAAACAAAAAGAACATCAACCCCTAACAACACTTTTTTTTTTTACATGATTTAGACACCAACTTCCCTAGAGTTCCTAATACAAGGGTTTCAACTTTCTAAACACCACCCCAATTGAATTCTCATGGATTGATGTCCTTTCAGACCAGCTAGCATTGCCCCCTGTAGAGTTTCATCAATTCCAACAACTCTATTTATTTGTTCATTCATGCCATTCTACCATGCTTTAGACACTTCAACTTCAGTATGCAACAGAAGAACACTTAGAATTGGATCATATGCTAGAACAAACATGTCAAGGGCATTCTTCCCATCAACATCTACTTCACACGCCTTATGGATTTTTATGCCTATCTGCTTTTCATAGTTATCATCACACACCGTCTGTTAAGAACAAAAGGAAAAGAGAGCTTAACTTTTAGAATCCCTTCCTCCTTTATCATGGCATCCCCCATCTTCTCCACAAGCTTTTCCTCCTCAACCTTTGCAAAGCTCGCCATTTCCAAAAATCATTGAAGAATAATAAACAATATTCATTGCACTCGTCATTCAGACCTTCCACAAAGCAAGCGAACACCACAAAACTCTTGAAAGAAATAATCTGCAACAGACAACACAAGCACTCCATATCCACAAAACTAGAAACAATTCTATCACCTAACCCATCTCCTATCGTTTTCTACACTTGACAACTTGATCTGCCAATTCATTAGGTCTTCATCCCAATGGATTTTTAGTTAACCTCCTTTCATCCCACAAAGGTACCAGTGTGGGTGTTGCTGGTTCACCTTGGTCTATATTTCCCTTGAGGATGTTTGGCCATTGTAACCAAACCATAGTCATGATTTCTCTTCCCTTTTGCTAAAGAAGACCTGAATTATTATTATACCTTTAACCCAAATTTGTCAGCAGGGCCAGAACAACAACAACAACAACAACTCCACCAGCTAAAAACTCAAAAGAGAGGGTTTCAGTCCAACCCCATTTGTGGGAAAAGTGGGAAATCCATTTGCATTTTGTCCTTGTGACCAGCACACTTCTCTGCCAAAACGAGCCTGATGATATGGAGTAATTGATGGGGAGGGGGCTCAATTATGTGTCTGTTGTCAGTTTGGCACTCATGAGTCTTAATACTCTTTTGTCCCTTTATTTGACAAAAAAGGATAATTAGGACACTACCAAGAAAACTTGAGAACTAATAGTAATCATCAAATTTGCTTACCTATCAAGTAAGTAGTTGATAAGGGTTTTTGAAGGCCTCTTGGAAACAGTGAGATAGCTAACTAAATGCCCTGATCTTGTGTGTTACCCTGCAAAAATATTTTTCACATCCAAGTTTAGTTATTTACTTTTTCTACGACCCCACCCATAAAACTGAAACAGGGACAGCAAATAGGGGGTTGGGGAATACTACCTAATAGCGAACCACCTGGACCAATCATTATGATCGACCGATCAGAAACACTGAGCAGCAGTCATATGATATTTATTACACCCTTTTCTGCAGGTGCACAACGTTGTTGCCCCATTTACCAGCCACCACAAACTGTGCAATTATACTGAGCCAAAACCAATTTCCTGACTGAGCCAAACCCGCATATTTTGACTTTTCTTCATTCAATTTTACTGTGCAGGGTCACATACTCAGCACCGCTGGAGATTCTCTAAGAGCAGCTCCACCCAGGCCATCATGGGTGAACCAGCACCAACTCTGGTACTTTAACCTTCTTGAGTAAGGCCTCTTAGAGCTAAAAATTAAGAGAGGAAATGTGAGTGAGGGAGGCTTAGTGAGTCTCGTCTTAATGAGTGTAACTTAGGTAATGAGTCGAGTCCAAAAGAAGCCAGATGACTTTACGTTAACCCAGTGTGTCATGGGATGTGCAAGTAGCTATAAAAGTCAGGTGTTAGGAGGTGTGTGGAGCTTGGGGACATGGGAGCACAAGCGACACACCCAAGGAACACTTCAAAAGGAAGGACAGTGCATGACACCTAAAGGTGACCTATAAAAAAGTTTGGCAGCCAAATTTGGGCCAAAAATTTCAGCATAAATTCGAGGAGTTTTTTGAATTTGGGTTAGGGGATGTAGGGTTAAGGTTATGGAGTGGTGCAACCTCTGCTCCTTTTGGCGGGCCCGTGCATAGGCATGCACAAGCCCATACTACTTCGTCTTCACCCACATCCAATTCGTAAACAGTAGTGGCCACCATGGGGAGACTTAACAAATGAAAGTAGCAGCTCAAGAGACTAGCTGAGGCCAAGCAGGCACGTCATGACAAGGATGAGTCTGGACGTGAGGAGGAGGAGGAGGTGATTGTGTTCGACGGCGAGACGATCGTTGATGTTGACGTTGACACGCTTGGCGAGGACGCTGTTTGGCAGGAGGAGGAAGAGCTTGGCGAGGACAAAGTGGAGCAGGCGTACGGACAGTTGGAGGAGTTGCAAGTCCAGTCGGAGAGCAAGTGGCCTGCCCATTACGTAGGGAACCCGGAACGCTCAAAGCGCCGGCATCGCCAGAAGCAGAGGAAGGCAGCCGTTGGGACCAAGAAGCTAACCTCATTCTTTGCGCCTGTTGTCAACGGTGACAACAGCAACAAAGACAACGAGCAACATGACACTTATTTAGCCCTAACCCTTAAGCTCCCTATAAATCCTTGCGGCCAAATATGGGCCGCCCCAGCCAAATTTGGACGAAAGTCATCAATTTCAACCGACATTATCTCTGCCAAAAAAAAAGATTTTGACAAACGGGTTGCGTAATTTTGTTTAGCATGTGAAGTACTGCATAAATATGCCGAGTTTTTGGGGTTACACGTTGTGTGGAAAGAATATTTAAGCTTGACATCTGGGGTTGCCTTTAGGTGTCATGCACTGTAGAAGAAAAAATCATATTGCTTAAGAATGACTTTTACTACCCATTTTCTTAAACAATTTAGGCTGCCCATGATTTCACATTTTCTCAAAAAAAAACCCTAAAAGTTATTTTTTATAATATTTTTAAAAAATTACTTCATGTTTTATTTAATTCGCATCTTCTGACCTGAAATTTTTTAAATTTTGACTCATACAAAAGATTTTTGTGAAAAATGGCCCTAATCCACTCAGCTATATTCCGGAAAAAAGAGTCCACTGACAATCTTTGTTTTTAACACCTGCAAAGTCCTATACAATTAAAGTTGCCAGACATCTACAACAGGTTCCAGTAAGTAATTAGCCAAAATATAAACTAATTCTTAAAAATTTCTTTCTTTCACATCTCGTCTATAGCCAAATTTCACCAAATCTTCTTGTGGCCAGTTTGGGAACATCACAAAATTGAGGAAAAAGGGGGGAAAAAAAAAGAAAAAAAGAAAATGCCCCCTGCAGAATAACAGGTGATTATCAATTGTTTATTTGATAACCTACTCAGCAATCAATTTTTTGTGATATTGATATCAAGCTGGTCCTAAGGGGCTTTTAATTAAAATAATTAGTATTATCGTTCAAAAAAATTGTAGTAGTGTTCACAGATTGATAATCTAGTTAGATGATATTTGGGTCATCCAAGTAGGTTATCAAACTTTTGAAAACACAGTATCAGGCAGTTATTAAAAAAAACAGTAAGCAACGGGTAGGTTATTAATAACCGGCTTGATAACCGGTTCAAAACCAGAACAATCAGCCAACAGTAGTTTGGACCTGTAACGTTTCCCACATGATAAACTGGCCTCCATAAGCCTCACTATAAAAAAACACCTGCTTTTGATTGGTAAGCCATAATGATTGGCTCAGGTGGCAGCATTCAATTTTTTTTATTTTGGGTAAGTAACTTTTTAGGGTTTAGGGTTTAGGGTGGATTTAAACCCTAAACCCTAAACTTTTTGTTTTGTGTATGAGAACTTTGTTATGGGAATCAACCCAGCCTCTTAGAAACCCACCCATTAAAAAATTATTTTAAAAAAGTAAAAAAAAAAAAGCCTTAAGTGCAAAGGAACTTGAGTAACAAATATATACTACCTAATCAAGCAGGCTCTGACAACCCCAATAAAATTTCCTAAAGAACAGACTGACAAAACCCCAAGCAAATTGCTTGCCAGGGATGATGCCATCAGCAGCACCACCACCAGCACCCAAACAACATGCAACACATACACATCACACTGCATGTGAGTGAAATGCAGTTCTAGTGTGACACAATAGCAACCCACTGGAACTGCATTTCAGACATGTTATGTACGAAAGAAAGCAAGCAAGCAAGCAAGAAAGAACAAACAAACATGGAAGTTGCATATTCAGTTGCATATTCTTCCGTATAATAATTTAGGTAACAAAATTTCCTGAGTCAAAAATTATTGCAAGGTGGTTGTTGTTGCAAGAAATCCCTCTTGTTGCTCCAAATCCCAATCTGTGTACAGATTTTGTGGAGATGCAGAAGGTGACAAGTTACAACAACAACATCTACCCAAGTTGTTCACCAAAAGGCCTAAGCTTTTGGATTCCCAACAAGTTGAACAAACCGTCCTCCAAGGGAACTAACTGTGCTGCATAGTCCTTCTTCTCCCACCCAAAACATGACAAAGAAAGAACATTGGGACACTTTTTGGGCTCATTTTTTGTGCTTTCAAGAACAGAATGTTAGTAGAAGACCCACGAAATTGAGATTGAAAAGATCATCATACATACTATGTTGACTACCATTTATGTCTTAGTCTTCTTTCAATTTGTTCCTCCATTTTCATGTTTTCAAGTCTTCCACCCTTTTGTCTAGTGCCATCTAACTTGTCAATCACACCAAATGCTTCTCACCATGTTTTCAAGTCTCCCACCCTTTTGTCTAGTGCCATCTAACTTGTCAATCACACCAAATGCTTCTCACGACATCCCTAGTAGTTTGTGCATTTGCTTGTCATCTACATGGGCATCTCCTAGTTGTCAAATATATCAATTGTGTTTTGACTCATGACTTTTCATTATTTGATCGATTTGCATTCAAAGATCTAGTTATTTTCGCAAATTCTCTTATTACTTTTGAGAGAGGACAATATTATTGTGCATCGTAATTTTGAAATTTAGATGTACAAGGTTTAGGGTTAATTGGAAAGACAAGTGGTGGATGCATTTAGTCACCTTTAGTAATCACCTAATTTAATTCTAAATATCCACATTATCTTGGTTTAAGGTGCCCAAACAAGCCCTATTTTCGCTACCACCTTCAAAAGATTTCAATTTCAATTGTACTCATGGCATTCTTCTACAAACACCAATGCATGTTCAAAGTCTTATGTAGGTATAGGAAATAGAGTTTGTCTACAACCCTTTCTATTGTCTTTGTCTAAATAATTATGAGGCTATGGGAAAATGTATGCAGCTTGAAAAAAAAAAGGATTGAAATGGATTGAGGCAAATTAGGGTTAGGGGTTGTTACCAAAGGGACAAATGATGGGTATGGATAGAACTTGTATTGCATGAAAAGCCTCCTCTTTTCATGGTTCTACAATGTGAAAGGACATTCTCAAGGACTCACAACCATGGCGTGTATTTTGAGCATTAATGCACCTACACCATTTACTTACAAGAGCTTGTAAACTAGCAAACATCTTCAGAATATTGGAATGAATAATTATGTTTCTTTATTTCATTTGTGAGAAAATTCCATTCTCTTTATATTTTGCTAGATACCTTATCAACCATCGATTGAAGTTTGGCACAAAATAATTCATAAAAGGCCTTTCCAAAACAGGAAAAAATTATTTATTGATATTTGCCAAAATTGTTGAGAATCAAACACCCATTGGGTTACTTTTATAAATACATAAGAGAAGGTGTACTTTGCATTCTAATTCCAAAAGAATTCAATCACATTTTGTTGGGGTATTAATAAATGGTTTTATTATTACATATGATTATGAAATTTGCAAGGAGAAATGTTTCACTTTCATAAATGCAAATATTTAGTAACAAACATTATTTTGCAAGCATGATTTGGGGCCCTAACATAAAAATGGTCAAAGGACATGTGACATTCCTGTTTTTGTATTGATTCAGGCCATGCAAAGACTATCCACCATGTAGCCATTTTTGTGCAATAAAAACACAGAATTCTGAGGTGCATGCAACAAAGTTGCATTTGCATACTTAACCTTCTTCTCCAAATCCCCTTTTAAAAACCACCACCGGGAATTCTATCTATACCCACATTATGTAAATTGTTTCTTCAACCCTACATCGCCCCTACCAAAACACAAATGCTATAAAAGATCTGCCTTTACAAAGTGTGCTATGAATTTATATAGGGTTTAGGGTTTAAGGTTTAGTGAGTACTCCACTAAAGCTACTATTGGTGGTTTTTTACATTGCTAGATGATGAGCAAGATGCCAAGCATGCAGTGTCAATCCTGCCAGACTTGCAAGATTGAGAACTGTTGAATACCCGTGCAATATTTTGAATTGCTGCTTGCTAGCTTCCAATTTCCTCTCTCCGTGTTGCAACAGTGGTGAAGTTCTAGTGTTGTAATCTAGTCCTCGACCTTCTTCTTTCTCCAGTTTCATCCTCTCCACAAAAAGCTGCCGCCCAAAAAAAAATTAGTAATAATAAGAATTTTTTTGCAAACTATGACATTCACTCATGGATATTGCATGATCACAACAACAGAAGTTCACATAGTTTGTAAAGAAAATTTGGGTTGTTGCAAAGATGGCATCCTCCTTCGTACCTTCGTTGTTTTAGGTTCGAGAATAAAGACATTGAAAACTGTGCCAATGATGAGCAAAAGCAGATTCACCAACTGCCAAACTCCAGAAGAATCAGTAGATCTCAATGGATGCATGATGGAGTAGAAAACAAGCAGAATCACATCTCCCGTTGCCACAAACTTCAGATACAAAGGAAAGATGCGGCTTTGCACAAAGCCAAATTGTTGCCTTGGAATACTTTTGGAAAGGATCACTCCTGATACAAATGTCATCCAGATTGCAGATCCATAAGTGGTGGCAAAGGTGATGAGGTACAGGAAGCGTGTGAGGTTTGATGACGAAATGGAACTTTCTGGTCGGATGTGATGAAATAATTCCTTTCCAGTCTTTGATTGAACACCTGGTTTAGCAAGGCAGAAAAAATGTTTAAATTCCTACTACTAAATGCAAACCCACAATTGCAACAAAAGTGTGGAGAAAAAAAACTTCTCAACAGAGGCAGAGGTTGTGATGATGATCTACTGACCTAGTCCAGCTGCAGTTGCACCAAGAGCCTCATTGACCTGCTCCTTCCCATTGTGGGCAAAACCAGAAACAGCTCTATCAGTCAAATTTGGCTGTTTGTCCCACAAGCTTTCTTTCATACTTTCAGTCACTCCACCTACTGTTTCTGCAGCTTGACTTCCAGCAGATTCCAATTTCTCACGCATCTTACTAGCAGCATTGTTGACGGAATCTGTAGTATCTTGAAAGTACCCATCCTTGGATCCAGAGTCGATGATTTGTGAATCTTGCAGATTCTCCTTGGTGCGAGTGGTTGTGGATTTTATACTGTTGGAAGCTGCATTGACTTTGTCATTTGCATACTCTCCAGCAGATCCCAGTTTCTCACCCACACTGCCTGCAGCCGCTGCTGCCACCGAATTCTTAGCAATATCCCAGTAACTACTGTCTCCAGTTTGTGATTCCTGCTGTGAATCCCACAATTTGTTCTTGGCATGTGCAGCTACATCTCTCACATTTTCTGAAGCTCCACTGGCTACTTGTGTGGCATAATCTCTGGCAGCTCCAACATTCTTGCCCACATTGTGAGCAGGATCAATGGCTACAGAATTACCAGCTCTATTTGAGTACAAATCTCGCCCTGGCGTTTGATGCCATTCGTACATTGCATTTCCGATGATAATGTTGTATGGAGAGAGTTTGCTGAGATCCCATTCCTGCTCTGCAGGCACGCGATGCCAACCCATTACCTCCGCAATATTCCCTAGCTTGTCCATCATCCCAGGATGGTAAAAATCCGTGGCTGCAACAGAATCATACGATTTCTCTTGTGCTGATCCCAAAGTCTCTGCTGCTGAATTGTGCACATTCTCCATGCCCTACATCAATCAATATGAACAAAATCAAAAACTTCTGAAGAGATTTTCTAATGCTCACTGGATGCTACATAGTAGCCTTAAAAGCCATACATGTGGAAGTTCTTTTATGCAATAGAAAACTATGCAGTCATTCCTCCACATTGTGACATGAAAACTGGGATACAAATGTGGAAGATAATAAGATTTTCCATCAAGCCTTCATTGTTGCTTTTACCCTTAGAGTCGAGACTTTGGTTGCATCAGCTGCTTGCGAGATTTTTTCGCCTGCCCCTGCAAGAGAGTCATAGATGGTGGAGCCAGCATCTTGTATGGTGTTTTGGGATGTATCAGCAGTTTGGTATGCATTGCTCTGAACCTTTTCTCCAGCTTGCGCAGCAGCAGCTTTCATTGCCTCTGCAGCCTGAGCTGATTTGTCTGTTGCAGTGTCATAATACTTGCTGGCTGTGCCATAGACTCCCTCATTTTGATCTCGGTTTTCCCCAGCCAAATTACCTAACACACTCTCCTTTGCAGAACCAACTGCATTACCAGCCTTCTCACTGACTGAACCTAAAGTTCTAGAAGGTGAATCAAAACCCTTCTTGGCACCTTCTCGTGTGTTCTGACCAGCCTACAAAACCAACAACCAGACACCCATTTGTTAGAAGAAGAAGAAGAAGATCTGTCACAAAGTTTGACCAACCATTGCATCTTGTTTATACCCTAAACCATAAGTTGCTCCAACCACTTGCACCTATTTGGGTCAATGCTTCTATCATCTAGAAAAAAACACAAGCACCAGACATATGCTTCATTTCCAATGCAGCAGCAGCAGAATTGAGATACATCAATACACTACTTCATGTAGTGAGAGACTGCACTGTGAATTAACAAGTAATCTGCTTTTCAACTTCACCAAATACCCAATAAAACTAGCAACTTCTTCTTCTTCTTCCTCTCAAGTGTGAAAAAAATGGAAGTTTTTATCTAAATGTTTTGATCTTTGGACCTGCACCCACCTTCTCAAAGAAACAGAAAAACATGCACTTTTAAATGAATTCACAGCTTACCCAGTACACCAAACAAACCACAACCTTTCAGCTTTAATGAAGCAGGGTTAGAAAAAATTCTTCTGCTGTTTGAACTTCCCATGGATCTTCATATGATAATAGTTTTTTGCAAACTGAAAATTGCTCTTTCTCCATCTCACATGTCTCTTTTGCAAACCCATATTTTTGTTATCTTCAGAAACAAACATATGGAGCATTTTTGTGGCAAGCAATTCTTTGCAGGTAGATCAAAGTGGCCAAATTTTCGAGAAACAAAACCAAAAAACAAAAGATGTTGAACACAGGATTGTTAACTTCATTCGAAACCAATTGCACCATCTGTAATGCTCATTCCTTCCTCCAAAAAAACAAACAGTTTCTTGCCAATTCCAACCAGCAAAACAGGAGGCACCCTTGTCGCCAAATTCCAACCAGCGAAAAAGGAGGCACCCGTGTTGCCAATTTCAACAAACAAAACAAAACAGCTTCTTTCCAATTGCAAGACGCAAAAGATTTGCACCTTCCTTGCCAATTTCAACAAGCAAACAAACAGACATGGAACCGAAGTGTGTCTTGAACTTACTGTGAGGAGAGTATCTTTAGCTGCCTCTGTTGCTTCTGAGACTTTGACACCAGCAGCAGTTGCTGTATCTTTTGCAGCTTCAGCAGCTTGTCCAGTATGGTACTGGATCTTCTCTCCAACTTCCCCTGCAAGTCACCCCACCAACCAAAAAAAAGAAAAAGAAACACCCCAAGTTCTCAAATGCACCATTTTCTCTTCTTGCAGAGCTTGACCATGATTCTTAGAGCTCATGAAATCAATTTTTGCAAGCTCTCAAATAGGAAACAATCTCTCTTTGATAGAAAAAAACCTTTTTTGTTTATTACCTGTTTTATCAACAGCATTTTGTACAGTCTGAAGAGTAGACTCCCTTGTAGCTTCCACACGGTTAGACTTGTCCTCAGGCTTTCCTTGCACTAGTGTTGTTGTAGGCTCAGAAACCACCACCACCACCACCAAGACCAATATGCATAGTACTCTTCTTAATGCAACCACAACAACACCACCAACAGTACTAGTAGACTTCATTGCCACCACCAACACAAGTTCCTTCTTCGTCTTCTTTCTTAATCTATGAAATAATCGCAAACAAAACTGTGGATTGCAGAGCTCCAGACACAATCTTACTACCTACTTCCAGATTTCAGATTTCAAATTCATAATCACATGAGAGAGAAAGAGAAAGAGAGAGAACCACCCACACACACGGGGATGGAATTCCTGCTTCAAAAACCTGAAGAAATCAAAGATGGGTACAATGCTAAACACTTTCCAGAACTGCAACAACAACAATAAAATCCTCTCTTTCTCTCTCTCTCTCCCCCCTCAAACTCTCGAAGGTTTGGCAATGTATTTGAGAATGTGGGTATTATGGAGTTGATGAATGTGGCAAAAATTACATGAGTGACACTTGGGTTCCTTGTAACAAGCCAAATGGAGACATTTGCAGGAGGCACCCACCGAGTATACAACCATAGCTGCAAGGTGGCACGTAGATTGTGTGAGTGCAACTTTTGCAACATTTGTCCATTAAAATTTGGAGGTGGGAGAGTGTGCCCTTTTGATAGGAACCAAGAAGAAAGAAGCTTTTGCAGATTTGCACTTTTAACTCATTATACATGAATCTGCAGTGCTCTGCTCTTGGAGCGTCTCCAACGGTGCTCAGTATGTCATCCTTCAAAAGTATTTCTCACATCCGAGTTTTTGTTATTTGTTTTTTTCCAACCCCACACATAAAACTAAAACTGGGACTGCAAATAGGTGGGAGACTACTACCTAAGAGCATCCCCAGCCGTAAACGCAGAAACACTCCTGTAACCTAAAGTTAGCGGTGTTCATGGAGGGACCAGCTGTCATTTGTAAAGGGGAATTCAAAGTGAAGACTACCCATTCCTCGTCATCATGGCCCACCAGTCACTGGGCGGTCGCATTTTCATGCAATGTGTCGACTTTTGAAATATTGTTGATGTTCGTGCGCTTTGAATTGATTTTTCATGTTTGTGGATTGTTTGCTTGTTGAGCATGTTGCAACTTGTTCCTTTGATTTTATTTATGTGTGAAATTTATTTTGCGATTGAAGCTCATTGATGCAAAATCTTTGCATGACTTGATTATAATATATTTTGTTCCTCTTTGTCTTTTTTGATCATTTTGTGGTTGTAACAAAATGGTGCAATGGCAACCAAAATTGCTTGATGGGATTGCCCAAGCACTAGAAGATAAAAGCTACAACTAATCTTGTGTTTGGTGCTTTGATGTTGCAAGTACCAAATTTGCACCAACATGCAAGAAGGTAACATGGGGGATCCCTCCCAACTCATAGCTTGAATGTAGTTTGAAAGTGAGAAGTCAACCACAGTCGAATTGTGCGAGATTATTGTGCAGAACATTCAATCTGATTTTTTTGTTGTCTATAGCAAATGTGTCGCACATTATTCCTCTACATCATGGATAGCATCTATGCACATGACATTTATTTTGTACAAAAAAAAGATACATGTGGTGTTATTGTATTGAACTCCATCCAAAAATGCACATGCTTGCATATGGCCAAGTTGTTGGTAGTTGCAATGAATATTACAGAATTGGAGAAAACACAACATTCAAATGTTTGCAACATTTTGTGAAAGCAATCACGGAAGTCTTTGAACCATAATTTTTCAAGAAACTCACATGAGTAGATTTGGAAAAGCAATTGAGAGTGAATGCAAATAGAAACTAGTTAGGCATGTTTACTTCAATGGACTACATGCATTATCGTTAGAAAAATTGTCCAATTGTTTGGCAAGGTTCATTCACAACAAAAACGAGAACAAATTGATCATCTTAAAAGCCATAGCCGATCAAAGGTTGTGGATTTGGCATGCATGCTTTGAATTGCTTGGAGGCAACAACGATTTGAACATTTTAGATAGGAGTCGTTTGACTCAAGATTTTTTAGGGGGTGTAGGTGTAGACTTCAATTTTGAGGTGAATGGAAATAGACATTCTCACCACTTCTTGTTAATCAACAGAATCTACCCTTGGTGGTCTTGTTTCATATCTATAATCCATGAGCTACAAGGAGAAAAACACAAACATTTTGCCTAGCTGCAAGAGGTAGTTTGCAAAGATGTTGAGCGTTGCTTTGGTGTCTTACAAGCAAAGTGGCAAATCATGGTGACCCTTGTTGATTGTGGGATTGCAATGTGATTGCAAATGTGCTAATGGCATGCATCATATTGCACAACATGGTAATGAGGATGAAGAAGACTTAGACTTGGAACCGACAATTGAACTACTTGATAACATTCAAATGAAGAAAAGATTGACCTTTATAGAATATGTTGAAGGCACAAATGAGATTGAGAACAAACAAGCACACTACACTTGAAGAATGATCTAATTGATCACCTCTAAATATTGAAAGGATTGAACCACCATCTCTGATATTTTTATTAATTCACACAATTTTTGCATATACATTCAACATTATGTTTTTTTTTCCCCCAATTTTTTGTTATGCAATTTCACTTTCCAAATCAATGCAGTTCTAATCGTCACGTTTTTGCATTGGCTTTATGATCAGTGGTTCATTTGCAACAAGTGTGGGACCTTTTGTTGCTTTGCTTCTTTGCACTGGTTGGGAAGTTTATGTCATTGTGCTCGAGGCAAGCTCGCAGCAAGTCCAATTTTTCATGCCTTTGAAAATGAAAATATTCACGTGCCTCCTTTAACTATAGTTGATTGTCAGCCATGGAGAATAGGGCTATAATGCTTTGGTTTTCTATGATAACAGTTCGTTCCAAAGTCACAACTACATATTTGCAATGGCATGTGCTTGTGTGCTAATGTTGTGATTCTTGGCAACTTTGGATGCCTTTTGGTCTTTTTTTTGCTCTCTTGAAACCTAGAGGTCATTTTGATGTTAAAGGCACATCAAAGGCAATGTCAGCAATGTCAAACACTTGCACACCATCGCTATCTATGTGTTGTAATCACCTAAATTGGTTTTTCTTTTCATTGGCAATGAAATCTTCTTCACTTTTTCTCACATGTCCACCCATTTAGGTATGTCTTTCAACACATACCAAGCATGAAGGTATGTGAAAGCTTGATGCTTTGGATGCTTTGTTTTATACAAGTTTAAAGCTTTGAAAAACATATTTCAAAACCTATCCCTAATTCATGAAACACAAGCAAAATAGTGTAGTTTCCAATGAACTTGGCAACATCATGCTTGATGATGCCCCATTTTGTTTCTAATGACCTTGCATATCTTGGAGCACAACTAGTGGGATGCGATTCATTGAAATGATTTTGCATGCTATCCCAAAACATTGCAGACTTTTGCTCATTCCCAATCATTGGGTCTTGTGAAACATGAAGAAACAAGCAACAAAATTGTCGTTCTTCATCAGCAACAAAAAAAATTCCATTTTTTTTGTTTTCGATTATAATTGCAAAGCATCATTAGCAACTCCAAATGCTCCAACAAGGTTCATCAATGCCATTTTGCACGTAGTGATGTCAACAAGCCAAAGTAGTAGGACTCATTAATTGACTACAAATATGGAGGTGAAATGAGTGATTTTTGTTGGAACCACAATGGTTTTTACTTTGCAAGTGCAACTATGGGGTGTGATTTTGAATGTTTTTTTAGTTGTCATTTTTTAAAACCATTGCTAGGGCATTTAATGTACCATAGGTATCAATCATTATGCACTGCTTGTTAACACACACAACTGTTAAATGTTGTTGGAGTTACTTCATCAATTTTGTGCAATAGTAAAATGAGTGTTTTTTTTTCTTTTCTTTTAAACATTTTTTCAAGCAACAAAAGTGGCGATTATGGGTTTACAAATCAATTTTTCTTTTGGTGCAAAAGTTTAGCATTTAACTTTTTTTTTAAAATTCCCTAGCAGTGGTCAAAGGAATTTTTTGGAAAATTTCCAAAAAAATTGCCACATTTTGAGATTTTTTTTTGAAATTGTCAATATATTTGGAGGATTTGGTTACATTTTTAGCTTTCTTCTTTGAAATTGTCATATTCAACTAATAGGTTTTATTCATTCACCAACATTTAATAGGATTCTTAGATTTTTCTACTACTCTTTGTCTTGTAACTAACTTTGGTTAAATCCTCTTGTGGCTTTTAGAGCAACATGATGGTCACTTTTGGTCACTTTTGGAGCAACATGAAAAAATTGAAAAGAAAACAAACAATGGTACAAAGTAAGAAGAAGGTTTGCAAATCACAATTTCAAAAAAATAAAAATAAAAATAAACGTGAAGGATTGAAAAAGTCCTTCAAGTAAATAAAAAAAATTTAATTAAAATTTGTGAAAAAATGAAACTTTGGGAATTTTAAAAGCCTTAAGATTTATTTTTTGTCTTTCTAAAGGGAGATCACCACAATTTTATATGGGGTTCTATTAAGTAGCAAACTAATCGTGTTTCCCCCATACATGTTTGGTAAAACCTAAAATCATACATGCATGTCTATTATCTTAGGGCAATAATAAAAAATTTTAACATAAAAAGCAACAACAATACAAACAAATCAATCAATTAAAAATTAATTTCATTATAATTTTTGTTATTAATTCTTCATCAAATACTTATTGAGTTTTTAAAAATAACATCAAATTAATTATAAACATTTATATCTCAAAAAATTATTTTATATTAAAATTTTATTTTAAAATTGATGTGCTTTATTTTAATCCATTTTTCATATTTTTCAAATAATTTTTTTAAATATTTCGTTTTAATAAGATTTGAAGGAATTAAATTTAATTATTTGTATGCTTATCAAACAAATTTCATTTCAAAAATTAGTTAAATGCTCATGATATAAATAGGCAAGTGACAACCCCAAAAAATAAACTGACACAAAAACATGATTAAATCAATTACTTAACATTCATGTTTTGAAAATAAACCCAATAAGTAAATGGGTAGACTTTAAAACAACCCATCAATTGGATGGGTGCACCCAAAATCTACACATGGGTGTCCATTAGCTTGGGGCGATAACAATATATATAAAGGGGTTTTTTAATAAAATAATTCTTAAAAAACTTCATATATTTTTCATAGCCAAATTTGGTTTTTTTTTTTCTATAGATGGATGGATGATGGTCATTTTGGTTATTAAATGAGAAAATTGGAAAAAAAAAAAAAAAAAAAAAAAAAAA
>Ga0116227_10001633_pt1 | contig 50498 bp, 37 predicted proteins | sample S1TSphgellanicum_FD_89693 | JGI IMG/M metagenome (GOLD analysis project Ga0116227, IMG submission 89693) | Host-associated microbial communities from peat moss isolated from Minnesota, USA - S1T2_Fb - Sphagnum magellanicum MG | ecosystem: Host-associated > Plants > Peat moss > Unclassified...
AAACAAAAAAAAAAGGTCCGGGCAGTTTAACTGACACAGAAAACAAAACCCATAAAAAAAAAAAAAAAAGAAAAAAAAAAAGGCCCGTGTTGGCCCAGGCAGTGCCCGGAAATTGCCCGGATAGACGGACAGACAAACAGACATGTAACTTTAATGTATAAGATGGATGTCACGAGGTGGTAATGACACATTTGCCCTTGTTGTTTCATTCATAAATTCTTTTTGCGTGTTATTTCATGTGATGATTAACATGTTTAATGTTGAAAGTACTATCAATAGTGCAATGGTTGAATGAATGAAAATTTGTTGGGTTTGTTTGGGTTATTGGGCAAGATGGTTGCATTTGTGAAGGATAAAAGAACAAATCTAGGGAGCATTTGGTATTTTTTTTTCTTCAAGAAACATTTAAATGCATGGCTACAACCAATTTGTGCTATGGATGTCAAACAATTAATTTATAAGCATTAATGTTAGACAATTATTATTACAAAAATGATTATTAACATTTTGTCGCTTGTGGTTACAAAAAGATACATTTTGTTAAAGATACAAATTGTGATTACTTCATTTTTTTGGATGTTTCATGAACAAGTGATGATGTGATGCACCCATTATTAAAAAATGAGTTCCACATGTATTAATGTTTATAATTAAACTTTAAAGATATGGAGAACCTATTGGTATGACATCACAAACTTCAAATATCATGAAATTTCAATAAAATGTGTGCAAAAATCATAAAACAACATGTTCGTGCAAAACTCGTGGGCTTTGAAGTGTAAAAATGGCATGAAAAATACATGTATTACTTTTATGTAAATGATGTGTCTTTTGTACTTATGATATTTTGATATGAAATATTTATGATTTACCTTTCTACTAACTTTGTGCAATTATCATGATGTAATTTTGTATAAAACTATGCGATTTTTATGTATTAAACATTAACATTCACATATGTCATTCAAAAATAATTTATCATCTGTTTGAATATTTAATATATTGAATATGCACAAATATCGTTCATATTAACCATAACATGAAATTCATGAAATTTTTGTATGAACCTATAAAATCGAATTTCAAATGAAATTTGTACAAACCTATGGAGCTTGGTAAGTTTACGATGAGTGGGTTGCACACAACATTCAATTTCCACGTCATGTTATGTTAACTTGTTAAATCCTCAAAAATTGTTGACTTTCAAACAAAAATCTAGTGATTATTAACTTACAATGGTCATAACTTAGAGTGGATAATCTAAGTTAGTTGATTTTGATCAACAAGAATCAGCATGATGATGTTCTTGTCAATTGTGAAATACAAAAACAACTTTCATTCGATGATCATTGAATGAGTTCATTGATGTTGAAGACACCCTGATGGAAGACAATGAACTCATATACGATTGTGGGTTTTTTTCCAAGAAGACAAACACATGACGTGTGATGTAATGAAATTTAAATTTAAAAATTAAATCAAGTTTGTAATATGGATGTTTCAAATTTTTATGTATAATATGCACGAACTCCAAGGTTTTTTGGGAAACTATAGGGTTATAGATCTATATGACTTTATGATGCCTATATCATGTAGCATGTTATTGGTAATGTGATCACCATCCTCACTTGAAAAAAAATGGTTGCTTTTCCTACTTGATCCTTGAAGGAAGGGTAAGAAAGTTGTGATGTTAGACATGGGTTCTTCAATGTTCATTAATGTTTGGGTCTTGTTCCTAGTAGGTGATTTTAGCTTGAAAAAACCTATCATAGGAGTGTGTTTGGCAACATATTAACAACACTAAAACTTAAGTATTGGCATCATGCATTTTGCAACATTGTGCAATGTACAATGCATCATGTATAGGGTCCTATAGGGTTCTAAACCCTAAAACCCTAAACCCTAATCCCAATGCGTCATGCTGATGTTGCATCGTTGGCTAGCATCCCAAGAGGAATTTAGCATTAAATGATAATAGGTTCTTAAAAACTGTCTAAAAAATAAATAAAAAACTAGTTTAAAAACTGTTACCAAACTAAAAGCACAGTTCAAATGTGGCGAAATGTTTTTAATTTGTTTTTCTCGAAATTTGGCGATTTTTTTCACAAGTAGCGTCAAAATTGCGAAAAGAATATTCCTTTATTAAAATTGTTTTTCTCAATTTGGCAAAACTTCTCACCAGAGTCCCAATTTTGGATAAATTAAAAATAAATTCGCGCCGATTTTGGAGGCAGCGTTGTTTGCGTCCTACTTTCCACCCACAAAAGCAAAGCAACCGCGCGCAAATCCGGTTCGCCAAAATCGAGCGAGAATGCGTTTGTTTCTCAGATCGTCATTTTCGCAATCGCACGCAAGCAAGAAGCAAAGAGATGGAGAGCGAGCAATGGCGATGAGGATCACAACAGCCACAAGGATGATGATGATGACGATGATCTTGCCTCCTGTCTTCATTCAGCTGTTGGTGCTCCTGCTCCTCATGCTTTCGACGTTTCGTTGCTGCTCGTGCTCCGTCACTTGTTACCTTCCGGTACCTTGTTTTCTTTCCTCTTTTTTTTTTCCCCCCTTTCCTTCGGATTGTTGTTTTTCCGGGGTTTTGTTTCACCAGGGTTCTGTTCAAGCAGCTGGATCGGGATTAGGACGGCTTCCTTTTGGTGAGAGGGTTTCGTCAACACCTTTTTTGTTCCAACAGTTTGTTTTGATCAGAAATCTGAAGACATAGTACGTACTGCAAGAGCTCTGTTTTTTCTTATTTCCCGGATTTTTGTTTTTTTGTCGTCTCTGAATTATGAATCTTGAACCTTGCTTGCGTTGGAAATTCCTGGTGCTAGGGAATCCCTTTCATACAATACAATGTGTATGAAGGCTATTTTGGCATCAAGATGTAACGATGAATAATCACGCTCCCCTAATTCTAATCACAATTTCACAGTGATTGATTACCTGCTTAATCATCAGTTTACGATAGATGGGTTTCTTTGGAATTTTCTCATCTTCTTGTTGCTCCATATGATCTATGTTTTTGGTCATTTGTTTTGATGTGAAAAGACTTTGATGAGGAAATTTGGAGTGGCTGCTGCTGATTGGCTTCCATTTTTTACTTTCATTGTTTCATTTTAGCTGGAACTTTGTGTTTTATTCATGTTGTACAGATTTTAGGGTTTAGGGTTGTTGCACAGATTCTTGGTTAGTAGGACTATTGTATGCATCACTAATGGAATGCATTGTTGAGGTTGCATCTTTTGTTGATACAGAGGTTGTTCAAGTTTTTCTCTGCGTGACTGACACAAGGTTTTTGTGTTTGCATAGTGAATTGCAGCAGCAGATGCTAGTTTCACAGTCAGTTGTCAATTGTGAGTTTGCTCTTTTGAAGTGGGTGTTTGTGGTAATTATGCAGGAGTACACAGACAGAACAGTGTCTGCCAAAACATGGCTAGCAGACAAGCTCCACAACAAAAACATTGGGACATTGACCTCTGCACAGTGGTCCAACTTAGGACAATTGAAAAGTTCTCTTGGGGATCGAGGGCCAGTTCAAGTGGATGCAGCCACCCTAGCATCACACAAGGTCTAGAAGTCACCTAGTATTGAACACTGTCTGCACTTTTGTAGCCATGCTTTTATTTTTGTCTCTGATCATCCGCTGTAGGTTTGGTCTTTGATCAGATGCATAACTCTTCCCCTGTTCCATTGTCTCTCTGACCTGTCAACAGGGTCTTACCACTTTGTTGTGCCTTTTTTCTTTTGTTGCAAAGTCCCTCTGAATGAACTTTCTATGAGTTTTTTGCAGGATCTTTGTGTTCCTCTTTTGCCTCCTCTCAGTTGCCTTACAGCATGCAGTTCCAGGTTGCATCTACAATTGTGTTATAAAATAGTTGGAAGCTGAGCAGATAGTTGGAGCTGATAGTTGAGAGCATCACAAGTACTTATTATGTGTACACATGTGCTGGGTTTTGTAGTTTGTAAACTGGTTCCATGGAAACGCAGAGAGCAACTCAACACATCCCCATAACTTTTCTGTCGTGCCAATGGAGAGACCAGGCTTTAAATCTGAAGGTACTCTCAGTTGTGAGCATGTTTTATTTCAGTAGCAGAATTTTACTGCATCAACCCCTTTGTGGTGTTCTCATTTAGTGACAATGAGACTGCTTAGTGCACTTCCTGAGCTACAGAAGAACCAGACTTGACCTCCAGCAGAAAGAGCAGTTTTTTTTCTTCAATGGAGATCTAAGAGATAAGGTAACATGCTTTTCTATGTTTTGAAGGCAAATTCTTCCTCTGTTGGGACTGGTGATAGAGAGCAGCCTGATGATGACAACCTATGCAACACTGGATATAAACGAAGGCAGCACAATTTGGGAAGTGCAGGTGGGAGGGTGTTTGATTCTCATGCTGCAAACTTGAGATTTTTGTTGTAATGAGTCATTCTCATAGCTCTAGGGAGTTTCTTTGTTTGTCTGTAGCAATCACACATGCTATCAGAAATCTTTGCAATAGCCAGACTGGTAGTGATTGCAGTAAATGAATCACCATGCACACAACTTAGAGATTGAGAGTGCTGGGGGCCTGGCAGCTGGACCAGTGCTTATCTGATGCAGGTGTTTTTGAAAACAAAGTCTCACTGTCAGGGGCTCCATGGGAAGTGCGCCTTGCTTCCAAACTTCTACATGAAAGGCATGCTTCTCATCTCTTAACTGTGCTCTTGACTCACCTGTTGTTCTGGTGTATTGTTGTGTATGGGCCAACTTGTTGCTCTCAGCTGCCATGGTTCACAGCAATGAAAGTTGAAGGGTTTGTTTTGTTTCTTGCTTACATCCTTTTGCCAAAAACTGAATGTTGGGGTTTTAACTGACACTTGGCTCAGGTATTGCACAGGTCTAAAGGTTCAGATTCAGAATGGGTGGCATACATAAATGTGTTACCACAATTTGTCTTCTTGCCAATCTTTTTCACAGATCTGGTACCATCAGAATACTTCCTGACTGCTTCATCGCAAAGTATTGTTTGACTATGTACATGATCACCTTTCTTGCAATGATGATTGTAAGTGTTTTCTCGTCTTATTTTATTCTCTGGTTGCCAGGAACTAAAGAACATCCAAGATTCATCCATAGTAGACAAGGTTTTGAAGATGAGGAGATTTATAGAGATGGCATTTCAGGCTCTGACAGTGGAAGAAAGATCCAGGGCTAAATTCAATGACTTTGGTATGGATGGCAGTTTGCATGAATTTCAGTTGCACCCCTATACCTTGTTCCTACTGTGCAAATGCCAAGTTTCTTAGGTAATCTTAATTGACTTCTGCACATATGTGTGCATGTCCCTTGTTTGTGTAATTCTCTACTTTGTTTTGTCTTGAAATCTGTGCAGCTTGGGCTATGGCAATTGTGTATAGTTCAGCATGCCAATTTACACATGGAGATTTGTCACTTCATCTCCTCATTCCTTTCATAAGCTCAAGTATTGAGCCAAATGCAGAATGTATGGCACCTTCTTCCTTTGACTGCGGATGGTGGCCTAGACCAATATGCTATTTTATCTGTCAGTCAGTTCCTGCATATTTTAGAGACAAACTTAGATAGGTGTGGAATCCCTTTTGAAAGCATTTCTGATTCTCTGTGTCTCTTGATCAGTGAGTGCAGTTTATATGGATGGACACATAAATCTCATTGCAACCAAAGGCATTGCTCAAGAGATGCCTATGTCACTCACATATGAATCAAGCCATCCAAGTGACCTTTTCCTATTCCATGGTAAACATGCAAATGTGTCTTATTCCAATGCAACCGGATCTACACCAGCTAGAGATCGACTGCAGCAGAAGCACTTACAGAACCCATTGTGGCAATACATTCAGTTAATGATATGACACATTGACACATTGAGATGTTTGTTGGTTTTGAAGGTCAAATTTCAAGCAATCAAACTCATTTTCAGCTTTTTACAAGTGTACTGGTATGCTTACTAAAAATCTGTATGCTTTTTTTGTGTTCATCAATTTCTAGTCAAAAGATCCTTGGACTGCAATATGGATGGATTGCAATATCCCCTGAAATGCCTTAACACATTGACCCTGATTCTGTGCAGGATCTGGTAGACTGGTATGTAACGGAATATGGAGGCGTCAACAACAACAAATATTTGACTTTGAAACTTGCACATGATTCTCATGAACTCTTAACATCACACCTTGAGCAGTCAAATGTAAAATTAGTCTCAGATTTTTCTCTGAAATCTGATGGCTGTATTGATTCCCGCATTATCTGCACTTTTGCAACTCTTTCTTATGGGAAGGAGCTACTGGTCAGTAGTGGAAATCACATCAGTAGTTATATTGCTGATATGGATATTAGAGTAGGCACAGTCTGGGAGCAGAAACTGGATGCCCTAATCAGAGAATTTTCCCATTCAGATCACTACACCTGTAAGACCATGCATGGAGTTGATCCCAGATTCAAGCTTGCTCTATCTTTGGCATTTGAAGCTGTATGTTGGCGCATGCGAAGTCTTTTGGATTCCTTCTCAAGCTCTTTGGAGGAGGACAAAGCCCTTCTAGCTGCAGCTTCATGGGAGAAGTTTAGTGGTACAGGGTTGACTCAGTCTGGGTGTGCTTCCTGCCGGTGGCAACTTGAGGAGATGAGCTTCAATGACAACATTGCTGTGCTTTACCGCTCTTCTCGCAAAGAATTGCTTCACCGATGCATCTCTGAAATTCCCTGTACTGATGCTCAGAATAGCAGTCACAGCAGAGTCAAGGACAGCAACACTGTCAATGTGAACTCATCTGTTCAAGAGGTAGGCTCAAGTTTCAACAATTTCACATCTATGTGGGGATGCTGATCAGGCATGTAGGATGGACCAAGTTATTGAGTGAGAGATGGTTCCTGGACAGTTTGTGACCTGGACGGAAGAGACTGAGTTTAGTATCTCGGAGAAATTGGCAATCACCCACATTAAAGTTGGAGATGGTGACCCTGTGCGTGGAGTGGTGGTTCTCAAAGACATACAGCAGGGTGAAACTCTTTGCAACTTACCGGTACTCCTATCCTGACCAACTTACCAGAGACTAGTGACATGAAGTGAGATTGTAGGTCATGTTTCTTGAAAGCATCTGATTGTTTGCAAATTTTTGGTTCAAATCTGAGTGAATATTGTTTTGATGGATGTTCACACTAACTGTTCTTTGGTTCATCATCTCAGTTAGACATGGGTCTTTATGATAATGAGACGGAGGTTCGTGGTGAAGTTGATGCATGGGACAGAGCAGCTGCCCGACTGCTTCGAGAAAAGTACTTTCCTCTCTTCTTGCAATCAAAACTACTCTCTCTGCCCAATGTGCATCCTGTAAGGTTTACCATACTTTTCTGACATTGTACTTATCAGTCAGACTAAAGATCTAGATGTTTAATATTCTTGCAGGGCCAAAGGCAACAGTTCAAGCTGGGCACCATACATTGCCATTCTTCCCTCACAGATGGCAACTCCAATCAACCTAGATGATCATGTATGTTACATCAAACAGATTTATCAAATGGAGAGGGATGGTGATCCCATTTGATAGAATGCCTGTGTTGAACTCAAGTTGATAGCCAGATCTGTCCTCTATTTTTGGACACTTCTGTTTTCAAGTTTGGACACATGAGACTTGTGTGGTGGCCATTTCAAATAGCTTTACATGATGGATGCACAAGGGCTTTGATATTCTGATAAGAAAAAAGAGTAAGAGAGAATGCCTTGTCATGCTGCTCTAAAATGCAGGAGGGAATGATCTTGTTATCTTCATTCTACAGGAACTGGTGGAGGTCCAATGGTTGCCAGTTCTGCGTGAGCTTGTCCAAGTGCGGAAGTCCATCAAAGAGAGTTTCACCTTACTAAGTAGGAGTGATTTGGCATGGGCAGACTATGAAGAGTACAGTAAGTCAAAAGTTGCACTCTTTTGGAGCATTTGAGCTGAGGGGACTTAGTTTCTATCTTGCATACTGGAACTAATTAAAATACCATAGACAAGCATAGCAGTTCAGAAAAGCTCAAGTGGAATGCAAAAGGATTTTCATCCTTATTCTCAATTGAAGTTTGACTGTAACAGAGTGGGCAGCCATCATGGTCCACAGTCGAGCATTCACACTTCCTGTAAAACCAGATGACCAGTATGCACCATATGTGATGATGCCTTACATGGACATGATCAACCATCATTATCACTACCAGGTTCTGATCCTACCTTGCTCACATCCCAAAACCATTTTTGTGTGTTTTTGCAGTACTTATCTTATTAATCAGGCATGTTTCAAACCATCTTGTCTATCATTGTTTGTATACTACAGGCAGACTGGATTTCACAGCCCATATGGGGGGGCAAGCTTGAGATCATTGCAAGGCGTGAGATATCAAAAGGGGAAGAACTTTTTGCATCATTTGGCCCCCGAGCTAATGACAACCTTTTTCTGTACTACGGTAGGATGCACTGTGTATCTCAGATCCATGGCAGAATTTTCACATTGAGGATTGGATAGATGAATCATTTATATACATGGTAGTTGCTGAGCTCCAGACATGTGCTATATGAGCAGTTTCTTGACATTACTGGCATTTTTTACATAGTGGGGATAACCATGACCACAAAAGTACTCGTATTGGCTTTCTCAGGTTTCATGCTGGATGACAACCCCTTTGACATAGCCCAAATATTTCCCTCCTATGAGGTGTGCCATTGAACTCAGCTTTGCTGCGCTGTGTTTGACTATTATTCAAGCATTAAGTTAGGGAGATCATTGCAATGTGGTTGTGTATGTTGGATGGCTCTTAGAGAACAAGTGATTGATTCCATCAGAGACATCAAGTAGATGCTATTCCACCAACTTAAGTAATTCATGAGTCTGGAGCTTCTCTTGCAATGCTGCAGGATGCATTGTGGTGGTTTATTGACCTTTGGACAGCAAGCTGTGAGCCACTAAAGGAGTCTCTGGCAACCAACGAACTATGCAAGAGGCAGGAGTGGGAGACACAGTGGATCAGGGTGAAGAAAGCACTGCAGAATGTGTCAGGCACAAGTCTAAATAGAGACTGGTGGGAGCTTTCAAGCCAATGGGCAAACTTAGGATACCAGTACCTTCCTTACCAACCAGGCCCCACCATTTATGCAGGGGGCATTGTTGACCCAAGCCTGCTTGCAGCATTTGCAGCAGTCGCTGACATCATCAAAGTGCCAACATCTACTACAAACACCACTGAGATCTTGGCTACCTTCCTGAATGTGTCTGCAAATAATGGGAGCAGAAACAGGTCTGCAAAGCCTCTCCTGAAGAATTTTTTTTTGTGCATTGAGAAGAATTACATTCAAAAACATTCAACAATCCGGCTAGTTGAAGGGAAGAATCTCTGTTGGGACATTTTTGTTGAAGTTACTCTGGCCAAAGAGAAAGCAGCTAGACCTTTGCTCATTGCAAAATTATCAGTGAGCTTACGGTGCCTTCAGATGTTAGGGTCGTTTCCCACCACAATTGATGAAGACAGAGTATTGCTAGAGCAGGGTAGTAGGAGTAGTAGATGTGAGACTAAGCAACCATGTTTAGATCTCTCACCTCCTAGTGAGCACTTACAGTTGACCAGAAAGTACCGCCTCATGAAGAAACTTCTGCTTCAGAACTCAATTGATAGGTTACTCAAATAAATTTCATGAGGAACACAATGGGTATGTGATAGAGAGTGAGAGGGAGGGGTCGATGTTGGTGTACAAATTAGTTCTCATATTCTAGCAATGTGAAATCTCTAGATAAACTAAAAAAATTGACAGCAGCAAACAAATTGCTTGTAAGTGAGATTGATTGCAGAGAAAAAACTCCAAAATTAAACATTTGAAGGTAACTAATTAACTCTAATGATGTTTGGTGGGAATTGGAAACTGTACCAAGACTCCTTCATATTGGGGTGGTTCTCAAGGTTCTTAAAAAATCAAATTGCCCTGTCCATATATATAAGCATGGTTCTCAATTTTTTTGAAAAAGAAAAATAACTGTCAATAAAACTGCTGGTTCTTTCATGAGAACCAACAGTTCTTTGAGCTTGTTGAAATAACTGGAACCAGCAGTTTATGGATTCTGGTATTTTAAGTTAACAAAGTGAAACTAACTAAGGGTGCCAGGCGGGTATTATAAACGGTAACAACCCTCTTCCGGACATCAGGGAGGATCTTAAGGTTCATAACCATGATTCTTAAAAATTCAAAATGTTCTGTTCTGATATACAACAATGGGTTCTCAAAACAATATTTGAAACGTCGAACCAGCACCCATAAAAATGTCAGCTCTCTCATGAAACCCAAGGTTCTTCTAGATGTTTGAACTAACCAGAACCCATGGACCGATTATGATTTTATCGATAACTGGAACTTGCCCCACTGACTTCATAAGTTCCCCACAGTGGGGGCTGAAACATAGGCCAGTATAACCACTAACCTGCGTACTGAATTTCTGTCATCAGAAGCCTAGAAGCAACAGGATGACTCAGCCATAATACTGGCCAGTATCATGGCTGAGTCTTCCTATGTGAAAAATGTCAGCTTTTGTGTTAATGCCTCAGTCTTCCTGTGCTTTTTTGTTAGGTGCACACACAATAGGAAGAAACAACATAGAATGATACACAGCACAGGAAAAACAAATGAAGACCGATAGTATAATAATAATTTGCAAAAAATCATAACCTGTGTCCCCAGTGTCTGCCACATTTTCAAGAGCAATGGAAAAGACTCAAGTCATGATGTTGGCTGCCACTCAAGAGACATATTAGCTAATTGAAAAAATCAATAAGTATTTCTGTGAGGGTAAAGCTTCATTTCAATTTAGCTTTTCCCTGTGCACAAGCAAGCATCTAAACCTACAGCATAGAGAGACATACATAGAGGGTTGTGGTTGAGGCCTCCTACAACAAGGACATATCTATGAAGCACACCATTGGTGACTGCAAGGAAGCAGCACATCTGCTAAAGCCACTGGAAAATATATTCACAGAAATCTCTACAATAACACAATGATGGAGGTAATTGTCCTGAGGAAGTGGGTGTGTTGTAGTCTGAGATAATCCTAGGATACGACAATAAGAGTGGAGGGAGAACTAAAAACCAAGATATTGCCATTGCAAAAAAGCACCAGACATTTTAGAACAAAGAACCAAGGCAGGTTAACTCCAACTCAAAGCGCACACTACATTTAGAGCACATCTGTTTGTAAAAATGCAGCACTGAGGAAGTCAATTAGGAAACATGAAACTTATCTTTGCTGTTGTGCACACAGCCAGATGAGCATTTGTGATACAATGGAAACTTGGGAGCCCTTGACATAAGAGCCCACACAGTGGTGACATCCAGTGGTGTACATATGTCATCTTCCTTGTTTCCATATGATGGAATAGGAGTTCAAGGCTGCAAAAAATCGATGAGTTTTCAGGAAAAAAATTGCTGAAACCCAGTGACTGCAGTGATTCTGGCTCCCTCAAGGCGACTGCTTACAACTTTGGGGGTTCCAAATCTTCTAACCTGACCCCTTTTAGTCGTGCTTGAAGGTGACGAGGAACTTGACCCTCACAACCAGGTTTAACTGTCAAAGTAGAAACTTGCACGTTGTAAAGCTTAGCATAGATGGTTCCAATGATTGACCTCCATTCACGGACTTGATCATTGTCAAGCTTGTGGTCAGGAGTTGTAAGAACATACTCATCAAAACCCCCTGCCTTATCAATACATCGAAGTGCATGCATGGTGATATTCATGCGGATATGCCGGTCTAGCCCAAAACTGAATATCCGCTTGGTTTGCACATTGGGCTTCCATGTTCTCCTTGTTCTGTCATGACCCACCTAGATATGCTTAGCAGAAGAGTCTCTTCAACCTATTTCCAAAATTTCTTCAAAGGTAGGGGGCGCAGGGGCAAGATCAGGCGAGCCCAGGAGGGCAGACCCACTCAAGCCTAAACCCTAACCCTAAGTCGAGAAAAACATGAATACTTGATCTATCACACAGAAGTAATCAAGGAGAAGGAACCAGAACATGAATTCAGATATGAAGTGCCCTCTTCAACCTATTTCCAAAACTTCTTCAAAGGGAATGGGGGCAAGATCAGGCCCGCCCAGAAGGGTCAGGGGTCTAAACCCTAACGCTAGGTCGAGAAAAACATGAATACTTGATCTGTCACACAGGAGTAAGCAAGCAAGAGGAAGAAGGAAGACCAGAACACGAATTCAGATATGATATGCGCTACGAGAAACCGCTTGAGATTCAAGAAAAAAGGAAGGTATGAAAAACCATGAATGATTTAGGTCGGGGGGGTGTAAAGAAGGAAGGTTGAAGAAGAACGAACTCACTTGTTACCACCGTCTTCACTGACTTGGTTCCCGAACTGGATGTGTCTGCCAGCATAAAGTCCTCGTTTGGCACGACCCATTACCACTCTCGCGGCGGAGGACATGTTGATCTTCACCTTTGGCTCAAGCTAGCCCTTCAAATTCCGCAACAAAGAATCAAATCTCTTCCAACATCGAGACAGAGATCAGGACTTAGGATTTTGATCGCAGAAGAAGCACAAGAACACAAATGTAGAAATCACTCGGAGAAATGTCCTTGTGTATTTGGAAGGCACCTTAAACCGGTGAATATCCTCCCTCTTAGAAAAGAGGAGGGGTTCTTATGCCTAGGGCCTTAAGAGTGGGATGGAACCTACACCTAAGTGCCTTGCGTGGTGGCCTTTATCCCAGTAAAGCCCTTATACCTGTGCCTTCAGAGTGTGGGAGGGATCTTACACCTATACATAGGAAGCATTTTTTTTGAGTCATGAATTTTTTTCAAAATTTAAATTTTTGAAGGTGAAATGATTTTTTGGACTTTCAATTGACAAAAGTCGAAAAAAAAAGAAAAGAATAGTCACCATATTTTTGTGTTTAGTTTCAAATAGGTAGCCAAAAATACACAAGGTTGTCTAAATTATTTTCCTTTCATAATTTTGTTTATATAGCCAATTTTTTCTTAATCTTCCTATGGTTGATGGCTACTTTGGCTACAAATTTTACCAAGAAAAAAGACACACGTAACTAGGGTTTAGGGTTTACTTGCGGGTGTACAATTCCTCCCACTCTTTAAGGCATAGATGTAAGAACTAAGTGTTGGTTGGTTCTTTGATTTTTTTTGGTTAAGAACCTCCCATTTCAATCTTTTGAAAAAGAATTGAACATCAAAAAATCTAGTAGCTACTCTTGCGCCCTTTTTCACAACTTGTTTTTTTTTTTTCTCAATGCTTTGTTGCAAACAACTAAGTTGTTGTTGATGTGCCTACCAATGCCAATATGACATTGCACTACTACTCCAATGAGTAAGCCCGTTGTTGCAAGTGAACGAGCAAGCGAGTGGGCAAGTTGCAAACCTTTTTCATTCTTTTTTTAATTTTTTCTTAATGCTTAGTTGAAGATGACCAAGTTGTTGTTCCTACCAATGCCATCGTGTCCTCATGTTATTACTCTAGCGAACAAGCAATTGTCCCCTCTTCCAAGCACTCTTTTGTCACCATATTTCAAAAATTGCAACTCCTCTAATGGTTTGCAACATTCAAATACCTTGCCACACACAAATCAAGTTCAATGATGCTTAACACTAGGATATATAATGTGCATGATGAACTTTCATTTTGAGTTTTGACATTAATCCCCTATTTGGGTGGCTTTAGAAACAACCCAAAACCTAAGATGAAATGGCAAGTGCAGGCCAACAAAGTTCAAACATACAATGATTTATGGAAAGTTCAAATATGTTAGTTTAATTTTTCAAGTGTTAATTAACTAATCTTTTGACACTAGTGTTGGGTGGGTTATCAAATTTTACTAATAAATACCAAGCCCAAGTTTAAAATGCTCATCTACCTTGTATAGTCTTGGCTTAATTTTTTTAGGTTAGATAGCGAAGGTTTTATATAACAAAATTCCCTTCACATTTTGTGGCAGGAATTTTTTTTCCAATGTTTTCCTTCCATCTAAGTTTGTGGGAAGGAGATTTTGTTTTTCTTCAATGTTTTTATTCCCTCCCTCCCCCACTCCCTTCTAGTTTCTAAAATAGTTGCAAATTGCTTAAAATTTTATCACAGTTGTGGGTTACCATATGAAGGTATGGGGTATATTGACTCAAAGCCTTTACAATTATATTGTACATCTCTTAAAGCTCACCAAGTTAACACCACCCAATAGAGAACATTCACGTTATATAACACAAAATGAAATCATCAAACTCAATTGGAGTTTCCATGTTTGTTAATGTATTTCCATTGCAAAGTAAACATTATTCTTACAAAATCAAGCTCTAAGAAAATAGATATTTCCTACGCATATTTATTTTCATTTCTTCCACCTAAAATGGTCAAGACACACATTGTTGCACTATATCATGCATTGCCACACTCAAGACCTTGATCACGCCATAAAGCATTGATAGACAAATTTTGTGTCCTTGCTAGTTATTCAACAAGATCTCTCAAAACCACAATTTTCAATCAAATTGAATGAATGTCAATGACAATATGTGTAAAACCCAAAGAGTTTGATTTCTCTCCTTCATGTTCCAAAATAGAAAAAAATAACAATGGAATGCAAATCACAAATTACAACACAACATATCAAATATTAGATTTGTAATTTGTCACATATAATAATAAGCTTATAATTTGAAATGAAAAATAACATGCATTTTTCTTGTAGCTTTTCACATATAAGAAGGAAGAAGCAATGTATTTGAAATGGAAAACTATGAATATGATGCTAACAACTTGACAATTTTATTTTAAAATGCCTCATATTTTCATGGAAAAGATGCATCATAATTGTATATTAGTTGCACCAAACACATAGTTGCAAGGCAATGAGGTTTCCATTAACATGATTTTTCATAATGAAAACACACTAGAATATAAGTTTTTTTAAAGGTGTGGGTTGTTTGAACGCTTGTGAAATTTGGAATGTAATATCACAACTTTTCTAATTCATAATTTTTTTCAAGCTACAACATAATTAATTTTGATGTGGTTAGTTTCCTTTTCACATATAATGTGCATGTGGTTCAATGAAGAACATTTGACAACTTTTTTCAAGTTGTAACTTTAGTTGATTTGACATGGATTTTTTTTTCAACACACACCACATGCACATGGAGTTCATGAAAGAACATTACATATTGAAACAACAATGCTCACATGACATTTGACGATTTTGAATTTTTTTGTGGTGTATATGTTTTTGCATGATTTTAAGGTCTATATGTTTCTAGGTATGACATTCTTAAAACATACTCTAAATTCAACTACTAAATACATTGAAAATGCCATATTCCAAAACATTTTAGAGCATACCTAATGATATGAATCATGAATCTTCATAAAAAAAAAGGTAAAGGTGTGTTACTTGAATCCATTCAACATTCATGATTTTTATAAGACAAGCCATATCTAGTTCAACATGATGTTCCTAGGAGGAAATAAGAATAATATCCTATTTTTTAAATGTCTAATATGTAAAGTTGCAATTATTTGTTCAAGGCAAATTGTTTGATCTACTATTTTTTAGCAAGGTCATGGATTTAGTGGAAGATATGTCTTTACATCAATTTTGATCTTTGGGTTTACCATTCTATCATAAAAAAAATGAGGACCAATTACCCACCAACATAATTTTCTACCATTGAAGACTAACATGGCCTGGTTGTTCTCTTCATTTGTGCCATTCATGGTCAAGAACTTTAAAGTAAACAAATAAAATTAAGTAAATGGGCATGCACGTTGACTTTTTCATCATTAATTTTAATAATGAAGCGTTGACACACCCCCCCATAATGAAACTTTGGGATGGGGACTAGGATGATTGACAAAGTGAGTCAATTATTCACACGGACTTGCACAACTTAAATAACAAGTTGATTAGTGCATGGTTGGAACACTTTTGGTGCATGGACAAACTATGAACATACACGGATTCATAAAACTCACCACGACCCGAACTTGGGGGAAACCACCACTTTCCCTTTTATAGTATGCTATGTGTTTAACCATGGGGGCTACATCCAAATGTCATTTTGTCCCGGGACTCCCAAGTTGGGATTTTCGAAATTCTCAAAATTAGGATTTTTGACACTTTGGAGGGCCATAATTTCTTATTCATACATCTAATTGACACGAGGTTTAAACCTCTGATTGAGGTGAAGTCAAAAAAAAAGTTGTAGATTTCGTTGAAAGATTTTTAATGATATGTGGCATGTCACCTAAACGCACGTATTTCAGGGCGATTTTCGACTTTTAATGGTTAAGAGTCAAATTGGCACTTTGACTCCTGACCCTTCTGTTGGTCACAACTTGTGTTTTAAGTATTCAAATGGATCATGTGATCTCATTTTAAACATATATGTTTCAAGAACTTTTCAATGGTATAAAGAACTTTTTAATCCAATGAATTTTAACCCCTAAAATACCTCTCTAAAGATTCAAGAATCCATTGGGATTCCAATTCCCAAAGTGGGAACCCACTTGGGAATGTGTAGGTTCTTCACACTCTTCTACACTCGCGAGAACATGAAATGTGATTCCTGGGCTTTCTTTTTCGGCCCACACCTTTGCAAGTCCTTGCCTTGGTCCCAAACCCAAGGCTAGGGTTGCAACAAGCACCTTAAGGTGGATGTAGGCATCCATGAAGTCAAATGGAGTTTGCATGTTTTCACACATTGTAGAAAAGTCATGGCAAACATGGTTATTACCATTGACTTGAATATGAACGATGAATCTTTTATTCTTAAAACATTTGTCATCATTTTTGTTTTTTTTGAAATGATCAAAAAATGAAGTCATATTCCAAAGCCATGGATCATCCCATTGACCTTCAAAGGTTGATTTGTGCCACTCCTAGTTGGTGACCATATTAAAAAAAAGACCCCATTGCACCAACTTTTCATAGACATGGTGAACTAATATGTTGTACTCCCCACCTTCCCTAGATCACACAAACCTCATAATTCTATGAGATATTGAATAGTTCAAATTGCTTTATTGTCCACTTGAACCAACGCATAAAAAATACCCACATGGTTACTCCATGCGAAATAATCATGAGATGAGAATAGTTGACTTGTAATTGATGTCTTTATTTAGTTGATTCATGTCAATATCCCTCAACAAACTTTCTGAAAAAACTTGACAACCATGATAGTAAATAGAATAAACCTTTTTTTAAAACACACACTAACCACTTCTTTTTCTTCATCATTTCATGTCCAATGGGGGAAAATAATGAATATACTTGTGAGATGATCAAATATTTTGGCTACTATTTCCCTTTGCAAAAGTGGTAGAAATATCAACTAAAACAACTTTTGATTTTTTCACAATCATCATCCATTCCTGTTGTTGGGTATTCATCTTGAAAGACCTGGAATGGAAGGTGTTAATTACCCCCACCGAGTTTTATTTGGTGCATTTCTTGGCTAGTAGTGTTTAGTCATGCGCATATGTGCCTAATTAGGTTTGATTAGTTTGAGCCTTACTTTTAGGTTAAATAAAAAATGACATTGTAGTTATTCAAAGCATAAATCTATGCCAATTGTAGGTGGTAGGAATCCTCAATATTTATTGAGAGGTGATAGGTTTAAAATTGGTGTGAAACAACAAAACATGCAAAAGAAAAGTCTAAAAAAGTCTTTTTACAAAACATGCAAAACCTCTAAACAAAAAAGAAGAAACATTTGACGTTTCCACTCTGTCAAAATACTCAGTTCTCAAGTTGCCAAATGTTAAATTGCTATTGCTACATTGCCAACTTGCTAACATGATTTCAATTTTGCAAGCTACCTAAATGCTATTCAAATTGCCCAAAACAAAACAATTTCCAAGGTTACCCAATGCCCAAAATTCAATCCTTTCTTGTCCAAACATTTTTTTGGGTTTAATTTCTTCAAGGAGTGGGACCTTAGGGGGAGGTAAGGTGAGGTGCTTCAATTAAAACCACCTATCCACCTACTTAGTGTTGCCTATTTACCTACATAAGCTACCTACCCACCTAGTTGCCTACAATATTTACCCACCTAGATTACTTGTCTACAAGTAGGTTATTACAAGTAGGGTACCTACTAACCTACTTGCCCACCTATTTACCTACCTACCTAGATAATGTTTGAATCCTTCATTAGGTAACCTTCAAATATCAATTCAACTTTGCATGGATGGATGGGGGTAACTAGTAACCTAAGTATGTGGGCCTAGGTAGATAGATAAATGAGTAGGTAAATCCATAATGGTATCATACAATGGGTAGTTAAGTAAGTAACCTAGGTAAGTGGGTAGGTAGCTTGTATAAGCATGTAAGTAGCTGATGAATAAGTAAGTACACCAAGTAGGTAGCCTTAGTGGGTAGGTAGCTCATGTAGGTATGTAGGTACACTAAGTAGGTGTGTAGGTGACTAATTGAAGCTCCACACCCTGCCTCCACACATTTATTAAGAGAAAAAAAACAAAAAAATAGTTTGAGCTTGACGAACAAATGAATTTAGGCATTGGGTAGCCTTGGAAATTATTTATTTTTGAGCAGTTTGAAAAGCATTCAGGCAGCTTGCAAATTGAAGTCTACTCAGCAAGTTGGGCAATGTAGCACTGGAAACTTAGCATGTTGGCAGAGTTGGCTTGACAAAGTGGAAAAGTTGAGTGTGGACTAGACAACTTGGCAACTTAGAACTATAGCAAAGTGGACTTAACAAAGTGGAAAAGTGAAATGTGGACTTAGTGAGCAAGCAATGGCAACTAGGCAAAATACTAGAGCAACGGTATTCCATGCAATCGAAATCAGAATGATTATCCCTGTCCACATCTTCACAGATAAACAAAGAAATCAAGCTCATTGCCTTATGTACAGGTATGCCCCGACCCTGGGGCTTTCCTCTATACATAACAACAGCAACCAACAAGAAGAAGCATGGAAAAAGAGGAAAACCGGACGACAAACTAAACTCTTTTTCCCCAATACTAGAAAAAAGAGAAAACCAGACCACAAAACTAAACTTGAGGAGCCATTTTGGAATAAAACCAGTTGTCATAATCATGTTCAGGAACTTCAACAAAATTGAGGAGTGGTTCCATGTTCATGGACCTTGAACTGCAAGATCTGCAGTATCGAGCACCTACCCTGACATCACCAATGACTTCAAACAGCAGTGGGTATTGGTTAACATTGAACATTATTATCAACATACTGAGTTTCTGTCACAAGACTGGAAGTAACAGGAAATGGTAATGATGAATTTATCATTCCAACCAACATAGTACAAAGAGAGGAATGCATATCTGTGCATGTTAATTTATTGGTAGCTAGTTACTCTCAATGAAGCTTTCTGCACCCTACCTGTTACACCGATAAGGACCATTACTGCCAAGACAACACTAGTAAAAACTTTGACACAATCTCCAGGCAAAGTTGCAACTTTTGTCAGCATATATGGCCAAATATCGATGCAGGTCTCTCTTACCATAGTGCCCTGATCCCTTCAACAACAGACCCCTTGGTGCCCTTTAACTGTGCTTTGCATTCTGCCTCATACGTAAATGAAACACTGGTCACATTCGTTCCACATGGAACATTCAAGAACCTTTCTGGAACCTCCCTGCTGCTCTGTACTGGATCAAACAAGGCAACTCCAATAACAGCAGTGTTTGCCTTAGTGTACTGAGCCCCAAGTATTGTTCGTATTGAAAGACATGGCCCAGAAGTAGTAACCAATGACTTGGGCTAGCAGAATGTTCCACATCTGTAGCTGTGGAAAGCCTTCAGTGGAAAACAGAAAATACTCAAAAGAATCCATGTCATTATCTTCAAAATAGTGCATGGAATGTCAATCAGAGACATTGGTATTCTTTGTCAAAAACCGCACTGCCACAGCCAAACCTAGAATAGCAAGGGGCACAAGGAACTGCAAGATCTTGATGAGGAACTCAGAGCTCTTGTCAGGGTTGTAGGTAGCCTGCTTGGCTGGAGTGTATGTTGGCTTTGATGGAAATGAGGTGCGATCAACATCACCCACATAGTAATCTTTCATCATTGCTCTTGCACTGCTGCTGTGGCCAACGTCCTCAAAGTCATCAGTTGCATCCTTCCCTGTTCTCAGACAACACACACGTCAATTGGGGAACCATACCAGAGAAGAAGCCAATTCTCTTATTGTCAACCAGGATGATCATCATCCTGGCTTTCTGTGGGAGAAGGATATCAGAATGTAGAGAAAAAAAGAGCTCTGCAGTAGCATCCTACTAAACCCCTTACCTTAAGATTCATAGAGCCAAGCATACCTGTTGCTGACAGGAGTACTTCATCTCCTCCTGGGTGCTCCTCCAGAAATCTGGTTACATCATAGGCCTGGAATCCCCAAAAGAAACATTCTACTCATGAATAAATATCTCTCACAAGAATTGAGAAATCTCCATTCCCATGGCAAAGCAAGGTTAACACTTCTTCAACCAGCCACAGAGAATTCCAAAGAAGGAAAGACAAAACAGAGAACAAAGTACCAAGAAACAAAAACAATAGCAGTATGAACAACAGTGCCAGTCTCACACCTGTTCAGGGACCATCAACAGTAAGAAACAATTGTGGAGGAAGCTCTACTGGGAACACTTTGAAAGTAACGTGACAATGAGTGCAGGCATAACCATATGAGTGTCACTCACAAAATTGTCAGCCCATCACCTTCATCATGAATAGCAGTGACAAGCTGCAGGACTCTCCCCACTGACTTTATCAGATCCCAACAGTGTGTGCAGATAACATATTATATAATAACACGCCCAAACATGCTACAAACAACTTTGTCCTGACTTTCTTTCCCATTCTGAAAGCAATAGGAAGACTCAGTCCCCAAAGGCATTTACGTTGCTAAAGATCTGAAACGAAGGCCAAGGGAACAATGACTCTCTTTCCCCTTATCATGAGAAGAGCACCACCGATGAATCAGCCACTGGAGTATGCGGTAAATACACATAAGAAGCAAAAACTCCAAGAATACCCAGAAGACGCGGCCTGTGCAAGAGGATTATGGAGGATTCTAGAGGCTTGACACGGGAATGCTCATTTAACAGACGCACTTCTACCTACAGAAGGGAGATGGGGAACAAGAAGATAACAACAAAAACAAACAGCTTAAGAGGAGGAGAAAAAATGTACGCTCCAGAGACAGAAGAGAACACCTCGATCGCAACCACGCCGAGGATGGAGATAACAAACAAGAACGGCGAAGGAATACGGGGGCAGAAAGAGCTCCGAAAGAGAGATGATGTTCTCTCACCTGGCCATCAATAACAAGCCAGCAATCGTTGGCATTATTGTGGACAGCGACATCAGCCAGAGTGTAGAGCTTTTTCTCTGTCGCCATTTCACGTCTCTTCACCGCACCACGGGATTTCTTCAGAGAGTTGGATGCAGCGCCGTCGTATTCTGAAGACGAACAGAACAGAAGAACAGAGAGCTATGGATTTGGGAGAGAAGAGAGCGGGTATGACGAGCACGACACAGCAGGAAGCGCGTAAGCGGGCAGAGAGACAAGCAGCCAGAAACAACGTGAAGAGCTCCTCGACGCACCCCAGTGCTCTCAATGCGGTCTTCCCAGGATCTTCGTTCTCCCCTGTTTTGGGCATGCGGGTCTGCGGCCTTGCCGCCTAGCGGCTTTGCGGCCTGGGCACATGCTGAGCCAGCAGCATTTGCGGTATGGAACATGAAGTATTGTTATTTTTGCGCTACTTAGGTTCCCAGTTATTTTTCATTTTTCCCTGGTTCCCACTAAATTCCATCTGAGTTCCCAATGGGTTCCCCAAATTCCCAATGTGTACCCCAACATGTTCTCCATAGCACCTTGGCAAATGTTGTCCTCCTTTCTTCACCTGCACCTAATAGGGGCCACAGTGAACCAGCACCCACCAGTGCACCATGAAGGACGAATGGTAAGTGGTCAGAAAACAGTTTTCTGTTGGGTTTTAGTTCTCTAGCTAACCATGGTGATTAGCTCAGTTACTTTCTTTTCTACCCAACCCACTAACAACCCACAAGCAGGTTATTAGTAGGTAGGTAGTAAAAACAGCCCTTATCTATGTATAAACCATCTACTCACCCAAATTGGTTATGAATTTGTAAATTATGTTCTTTGCCATGTGATCTCTTGGTAGGCATTGTTGTCTCCCATAGCACAACGTTATAGTTGTGTAGTATAGGGAATCGTCTATGATAGAACTAGCTGTAAGGTATGCATCTACACATGCGCTATGCAATTGATAGAAGATATGCTTGCATTGAAGGAGATTCAACATTTGCTCCAAGGAGATAAGTAGATTCAAACTCTTTTGGTTCAAGGTTTTGTGGGCAATTATTGGTTCTCACAAGATTGGAAGACATGATCTAATGAATTTGAGCCCTATGGGAACTTGGGTGTGGGGGCAATGGACACACATGCAACCATCCATGGCGTTTGGGTGCGCAACGAGCGTCATAAGTGCTGTACTGTTCAGATTCTACTCCACTTACACAAGTGTGTGCATTGTGTGATTCTTGGCTGGTTTGTTCTTGATGGCAGCCTTATCCTTACGAAGTTCATTGTTTCTAATCTCTTCTTCTTTTAGAACTGATTTCATCAATTGTGTACCTCCATGATTTTGTGAAATGTTTTTCATGGTAGATCTTGACTTAGTTATGTCTACATCTTTTTGTGACATGTGGCAACTCCAGGGATGAGAAAAAGGCCATCTTCAAATGTCAATGATGAGAAGGTGGTCAAAGCTATGTAGGAGAGATTCAAAGTGGAAATCCGACCCACTTTTGGAAACAACAATCCTCCACAACACCTTCCTGAAGTTGTGCCAAGGCATGCATGCATCTGACTTGCTTTTGACCTATAATATGTCTTCTAGATTTGCAACATGTGTTGGCAGATTTTCCAAAAGTAGAAACTTAGTTAACATGTTGAGCAATAAGGTCCATTGATTTTGAACCCTCTTCTTGCCCATGATGAGTGCTCCTAGATATGGGCAATTTTTAAGGTGTTTGGGAAAAAGCTAGCACCCACACTGCTTCTGTTGTTGGTGGTGGCTTGTACCAATCTGAGCAGATAAAAGCTAACATGGGATGTTTTGTTTGTTTTGCAATGTGTTAGTTCAAGTTGTGCTGGTTGTAACCAATTTCTTGGGTATGGGCAATTTCTGAGTTGCTTGGGAAAAAATTGGTACCCAGACTGCTTTTGTTGCTGATGGTGCAACAAACCAATTTCTGAAAGTGAGGTACTAATTGTTTTACCACTATCATTCAAGCAAATTTTCAGGTTGTTGCTTCTAGGTAGGTAGATCATCATGTAGTTTCATCATTCATAGAATAAACTTTTGTTTAACTATGAATTGATACTAGTCTCAAACATACTTTTTCAGCGCAGGGATCATGACTTGGTGTTATTCTAATTGGGTGTTTCTTCTAGTCATGTTAGTTTTTAATTTAGGGAAATGATGCTTACCATCATGAGTGTTATAAAGAGCTTTTGAATCCCAAGTGTGAATCTGTAATGATTGTGTAAGTAGATTCCCCTTCTCTTTTGTGGAATGCTTGATTATCAATGCATTAAAAACACAATTTAAAAATGTTGTACATGTACATTAGAGGTGTATGATGGAGGATATTTTGACCATATTGGGCCTGTTGAAAACAATGATTACCTCAAAATACTAGTAGGTAGTTAATGTTCATTTGATGTTTCTCACACTTCATTCTTGTGAGCCTTTCAAAGAATTCACAATTTTATTTTTTTTGCAATTTTATAGACACCAACAAATGCTACAAGGATGATAGAAGCACAATATGCAGCTCCACATATGTTGCTAAAGCTCTCCTACATGATATTGATAATGACTCAGAGTGCTGGGAAGTGGACCTTGCATCTTTAGGAGTGGCCGTTGTCTTTGGAAATATGTGTGATGGTGGAGGTGCAACCTCGCAGCTATAAGCTATAGGTTTACTCCTATCTTTTTAGTTAGGAAAATGTTGGTCTATGTGTGTGTTGATTATTTCCTCAACATGAGAGTAATATATGTTGATTGTCATTTTGATTGATTCCATCTGGACTGCAAGTAGCGGTTGAATAAGTGGAAATTATTTCAATAGTCATTCATTCACACAAAACCTACAAGGTGTCGTCTAAAAATTGGCTCTGTTGGGTCTAGATGATGTAATAGTGTTTGAAGACAGTAAGGAAGAGACAAAGAGCATACCAAAAAAGTAAGCAAGTCCAAAGTATAGAGATGCAATGGCTGATACAAACAACCAACAAATGAATGTGAAGTTAGAGCTAGAAAATGGTAATGTTCAAAAGGAAGAAAGGGAGAAAGATGAAAAAAAGTATATAGGTTTAATAGCAATGCTAGTGGTGGAGAAACAACCATCAACTTTTCTAGAATCACAAAAGAGAAAGAGGAAGACATATGTTCCCAAGGTATTCATCATGATTCTCCTTGAAGAAATAAGGGTCTGCAATTTGATGGGATTTGGATGGATGGCCTTTTGCAGGATATCCATGTGATTAAGAGAACAAACGTAAAATGATAGTTATAGATGGTTGTTTATCAATTTCCAATTGCATGCCAATCTAGCAACAAATGAAGATGTTGGAGTTTTGCTGAAGCCACGTAACAAACTAAAACACACATTAGGGATTAAAGCACTTTCTTCAAAACCAAGACCAAAGCCCATTAAAAAGTAGTCAAAAATAGTTGCTGAAGATGGAGATCTTACTAACCAAAGGAAGGAGCCCATTGTAGAAGATGAGGAAAATCAAGCTATGGAGATTGACAAAAGTTCAGTACCCCTAAAACTTTGGAGTAAGAAAAAGGAATTCCATAAAAGTTTGCAATAGAAAAGGTTTCAACAATTGTTTTTAGTATAACTAACCCACATGATGAGCTATTATAGAAGCAACCTCCACATTATGTTCATACAACTCCAAATCTTGGGTCAACAAGTGCTATGGTTAGTAATCCATGTTTGTATATTGCATTTACTTGTCAGATTGGAAGCAACGCCATATGGTTGAGTAATTGGATAATGCTTGGGAAATGACTTTCTCATTACATCATGTTCTTTTTGAAATGACAAACGTTCTTTAGGAACTTGAAAGGGTAAAAGCACACTACATTGGATTTTTTGTGGAAGTCACAGTGGCAATTTTTTTCTAAATGAGTCAAATATTGTTGCATTGTATTCAAATCTATTTGAAAAACTTGGTAAAAGTGAGATGAAAAATTGAAACCTACATTCTAATTTCTCAAAAAAAATACCAAAAGAAAAAATGTTCAATTCAAGGTGGACTTTATAAAGATGGTACATCCAATGTCATAGTCCAAACTACCTCGTGCCCATCTCATTTTAGATTATCAAATTTACCATTTCAAATAATTGGTTTACATTTCGAAATTTTATTTTAAAAACAATTGTTAGTGGAATTATTTTGAAACATTATATGGTCTTCTAAATGGTGTCGATGGAATTTTTGAAATTTTGTAAAAAATATTTCAAAATCTTTAATCTAGAAACATTTTCATAATCTTTGAATTGGACATAATACACAAATTAAAAATTTACAAATCTGTGAAGAATTCCCAAGGCTTGACAAGCAATGGACACCAATCAAATGTAAAATTGTGGAAATACAAATAGGGAGTAATTTTTTTCACATTATCACAAGAATCCAATTCCCAATTCAATTAATTGCGACACGCACTATACATCGTTCATAAGGGTTGACTTTTGATCATTTAACATTTGATCCAACTAGTGTGATAAAACAAGTTTTTACATATATTGCATTATTAAAGGTTCATTCAAATAATAATAATAATAATTTTTTCCATTATTGAATTATTTTTTTCAAGTGGATCATATTGTTCAAATCAAAATGTTTCAATTAAAAACAAATTCACAACACAAACTTGCTATTGTTTCTTTAAAGTCCTACCATTCAAAAAAAATTATTGTAGAATATCTTAACACTCATTCTTTAACATTACATTTTGAAAATATTTTTAAAGATCTAAATCTCACTACTATTCATGGTTTTTTCGAGGAGGTTTTCTAATTAAAAAAACTCAAAAGTGACAAACGTAAAAAAAACCACCTTATCAATTTGGCCAAATTGTTTTGTACATGTCCAGCATGACTAGGAAGTCAAATTGGACCTTGTCATTTTGATTAGCGAAGTGATTAACAAAATGACTAACTATTTGACTAGCGAGTAATGGACCATTTGACTGGGTCAATTTTACACCTAAATTAAAATCATTTTTTGGATTATTATTTTTAAAATTAATATGTAGGTAGGTAGGTTAAAAAAAACAGTTAGGTAAATTAGCGCCTAAGCTATTTACCGAACTTAACTTAACTACTTTAATCTAACCTACTTACCCTAGCTTTCTCAACATGCACATAGGTTGTAAGTATAAGGAATTGAACCCCAAAATTTCCCAATGATATACCAAGTCCTTACCAATGAACTACACTAACAAAGGAATTCAACTTTTATCAAGTTTTTTATTTCACATGTTCATTTCACATCATTAAACATAATGGCTAAACCTAGGTGACAATTATTAGTTAAACTTAGTGATTTAAAATGATGGTTCAACATAATGGCTAAATTCAATGATTTAAACTAATGGCTAAACTTAATAGCTAAACTTAGTGACTTAAAGTAATGGTTAAACTCAATGACTTAAACTATTAGCTAAACTTAATAGTTAAATTCAATGATTAAAAGTAATGAGTAAACCTAATGGTTAAGCTCAGTGACTTAAAATAATGGTTAAACTCAATGATTTAAAATAATGGTTAAACCCGATGGCTAAATTCAATGGTTTAAAGTAATGATTAAACCCGGTTGCTAAATTCAATGGTTTAAAGTAATGACTACACCTAGTGGCTAATTTCAATGGTTTTAAATAATGGTTAAATCTAATGGTTAAATTTAGTGGTTTAATGTAATGGTTAAACTTAGTGGCTTAAACTATTAGTTAAACCTAATGGCTAAACTCGGTGGCTTAAAAATATTGGCTAAATTTAGTGGCTAAATTCAATGATTTAAACTAATGGCTAAACTTAATGACTTAAATTAATGGTTAAACTTAGTGACTAAACTTAATGACTTAAAGTATTAGCTAAACCCAATGGCTAAATTTAATGACTTAAAATAATGGCTAAATTAAATGACTTAAAATAATGTTAAATTTAATGGTTAAACTTAATGACTTAAATTAATGGTTAAACATAGTGATTAAACTTAATAACTTAAAGTAATGGCTAAACGCAATGGTTAAATTTAATAACTTAAAGTAATGGCTAAACATAATGGTTGAATTTACTAACTTAAAATAATGGCCAAACATAATTTAGACTAATGATTAAATCTAATGGCTAAATTTAATGATTTAAAGTAATGGCTAAATCTAATGGTTAAATTTAGTGATTTAATATAATGGCTAAATTTAGTGATTTAAAGTAATGGTTAAACCTAATGGCTAAACTTAATGATTTAAAATAATGGTTAAACCTTTGTGACCAAATTTAGTGATTTAAAATAATGGTTAAATTTAGTGGCGAAATTTAATTACTTAAAATAATGGTTAAACAAATGACTAAACCTTGATTAAATCTAATGGTTAAACATAGTGGCTAAACCTAATTGATAATCTTAATGGTTTTATTTCATGGCTAAACCCAAGTTAAATTTAGTGGGTAACTTTAATGGTTAAACATAATGGCCAAACCAAGGCTATATTTAATGGCTATACTTAGTGGCCAAACCAAGGCTATATTTAATGGTTATACCTAGTGGTTAAACTTAGGTTATACATATTGGCCAAACTTAATGGTTCAATTTAGGCTAAACCTAGTGCCAAATTTAGTGGCTAAGCATAATGGTTAAATTTAAATTAAACCTAATGGTTAAATTTAATGGCTAAACCTTGTGGTTATATTTAGTGGTTAAAATTAAGTAGGTAAGTGGGTGGATAGGTAGGTAGATAATATGTAAGTAAGTAAATAGGTTGTACAAAAATGAAAAAAAAAATAGATATGTAGGTAAATAGGCAAGAAGGTATACGTAAATAATAGGTAGGAGGTAGATACATAAGGTAGTAGACTATGTTTGATTAATGATCATTGGTCATATTGATTAAATGTTCAACTTAACTAAAGACCATTGATCATTTTTACTATAGATCATTGGCCATTTTGACTAAGCATTCAACTTGATTAAAGATCTTTGGTCATTTTGATTAATTGTTCAATTTGACTAAAAACCATAGGCCATTTTGACTAAAATTGTACAACTTGACTGTATATTTAGTAAAATAAATCATTATAATCAAATTGATTGGTCAACATATACGTGTGTCATTCAAGCCCCTGGCCTTTAGTCAAAATGTGCATGTCCATTAGTTAAAATGACAAGTTAGTCAATTTGAACCTTTTTAAAAACCATGATTTATAACAATGTTTATTAACATCACATATTGTTTGTTGAAATGAAACAAAAATAAAAAATGTTCATTTAAACTCAAAACTTTACAATGTTTTATCATAAAAGTTCCATGTTATATCATGTTATGATGAACATGGCACTATGGTACTTTATGATGACAATGTGTCATTAACAAAAAACACAATAATCACAAATTCTGGTGTTGAATTTATCACCACACTTTTTTATAATAACACATAGTAACATTATACATATTTGCAATATATAAACCACCCAAAATGTAAATGTCACATTTTAATTCTATCCTAAAAAACATTGTACAAAAAATGCCTTCACATTGTCCAACTGTAATAATTGAAGATTTCAATGTAAATTTTTTAACAAAAACAAATCAATCATCAACATTACAAACATTTATGAATAAACATAATTTAAAATTCACTTTTATAAAAAACACCACTATTAATGATACACAAATAGATCACATATGGACAAATGCACCAATACAACAATGTCATTTTGGAACAAACAAGCATATTGGATAAATCATAAACCCATTTATTTTGCTTTCAAATTACCCGATTATGTTCCCCGATTTGTGTTACCACAAAATACCACAAAATGACTACCATTATATTTATGAAAAATATATTTCATGAAGGCAACACTTTATATAACAATTAAATAAAAGCTTGAGGCTTTTGTAAAATCATTGTCATAAAAAATAAAAAATTATCTTATTTAAATATTGAATATTTTGGTCCATTAATTTGAAACTTTTTTTTCATGATTACAAATGCATATTGTTGCACACAACAATGACAACAAAGTTGTAAGTTTTTCACAATGTATTTGTATACATACATAAATGCACATGTACAACATCTTATCTATTGGCATGGCTAGCGTGTTTGTGAATGTTATGTGTGTTTGATGACATATGAACAAATGTTTTTAACATACATGCAAGACTTATGTGGGAAGCAAATACAAATGCACAATACATTTTAAATCCATATCTTGTTGTAACTTCTTGCATTTTTTATTTAACAAAAATAAACAAATCAATTACACAAGAAATGCAATCCATGTTAAGCAAATGTAAGCATGAACAATATGAACCATTTGAACAAATCGAAAAATTAAGAAATACAGTTTTAGATGCACAACAAATATCTATTCAACAAGCAATGCACATATCATTATCAAATGAAAATAATATATTTTAATTCAACTTTGGAAACCATATTAAAAGACATGCTTAAAAATTATGTAACTATTTTAATTGGAAATTTCATGTTAAAAAAAACACCTCAATCAACAACATTTCAAAACCTTATGTACATATACTAATTGAAACTCACTTTTATTGAAAGCACAACCATTGATAATACACAAATAGACCATATTTGGACTAATGCATCAACACAACAATGTCATTCGAGAGTAACACAAGCATATTGGATAGACCATAAACCTATATATTTCACATTTAAATTACCATATTATGTTCCCCAATTTATTTTACCATAAATATATGACATATCAAACATATAACATCTATGTTTGTAAAAAAAATCCATCAATTGCCATTTAAATTGAAATTAAATTGTTACAAATTTAAGTTTCAAAATAATAATTGAGTATTAAAATTGTGAACCAAAAGAATTGTTAGTACAATATATAATAGAACAATTCAAATAAAAAAACACAAATAACAACAACAAATTCACTTTAAAATTGCATACTTAGTTAATTATTCACATACTTATTTCAAAAAAATTGAATAAAATAAACAAACAACACAAATATACATACATGCATATTTACCTATCTATATATAAATCTATTTATATGATTATAGATTTATATAATTATACTATTAAATAGGCAGGGCTTGTGTATCATGATGCCTTGTTTATATGGGAGCTTAGGGTTAGTTTCCACATTGACAAAACAAAATTATTTGATTTTTCTTTTCAAAAAATGAATTCATTTTTAAAATTTGAAATTATAAAAGTTTCCATAATCTACTATGAAATTGTCTAATAATGGGTAGTGAAAATTATTTAGAGTCTAGGATATGATAATAATCATGATGATTTTCAATCACATTTTCACAAATTTCATTTCACTATTTTAAGGATTATTTAATGATGAAATTGACCTTAGGGTAAGGTAGTTTATTGGCCTCGCCTTGGTAGGCAAGGATATTGTGTTTAGATTCATTATAGACTATAGTATAGCTTAAGGGAATTTGGCTCCTACTAGGTAATAATAATAATAATAATAATAGGTCTATTTTGATATGAGGATTTTTGAAAAGATGAAATTTTGACTTGTGTTGAAACTTGAGATCAGTTATAGAGTTATAATATCTTGAAGGATTTGGGGGTTTTTTTTATAAAAAAAATTAAAGAGGATTTTTTTGAAGATTATATTTTGGCATGGTGAAATATTTGAGTGTTTCCATAATTCTTGTTTTGCCTTATTGCAGACAGAAATTCAAAAAGGGCAAAACGGCAGGGCGTCACAACCAGTTGTGGCAAAACAGTTGCAAAACAACGCAGTTCTCCGCAGGGCTGCACTGTCAGGCCCGAAACCAGCAGCGCCGGACAGAGCTCGTTTGGGGGTAATTTAGAGCCTCGCAGACACGCAATCCGGCATTCTAGTGCTGCTGCTGTCGGTATGTGCAAATGCCGGCACTCTCGTCTCCCTCGCTCGCGCTTGATCGAGAAGTCGTCCTTCGCAAAGTTTTGCATATTACGACTTTTGTGTATCAGTTGTCTGTCTGTCTGCCTGGTTTTGTTTCCTCCAAAATTTTGGAGTCTGGATCTCTCCAACACACAGATTTCTTTAACGAGAGAACGAAGGAGGGAGAGTTTCTTTTTCTAGAGTGGATTTTTTTTGGGGAATTCTGTGGGAGGAATTCTTGCGATGGCGGGGGGCTTTGAAGTCGCTATGACGGGGCTGGACATGACTTACATCTGGTCGCTGTTAGGTTTCATAGTCATGGTGCGGAGTATGGTACCAAAGAAGGTGACGGACGCGGTGGTTGCTCTTCTACGAACCTGGTGGACGCAACTCATGGCGTTTGTAAATCCCTTCTGCTGCTTCCACATCTTTGAGTACGGATCGTCTCGCAGAGGCTACAGAAATCATCTCTACGACTCTGTGCAAACGTACCTGAGAGGTGAAGGCAATTTCCGCCAGGTGAATGCATTGCAGCTCCGCAGGTCCGACACAGACAAGCATATCAGATTTTCTCTTTTAGGTTTGAATTCATATTCTCTTTTTCCTCTGTCTTTAGTAATAGAAATGAGGTGATGTTTTTCTTTTTTTCTCTTATTTATTTAGTTATTCCCCTGTGAGGATGTGTTATTGCATCAAGTCTGAAAATTTCAGGAATTCAATGAACAAAAAGCTTAGGTTTTCAGGAATTTGTTTGTGGAATTGTGGCTGAAAAATGCATCTTTGAGAGCAGCTTAGTGTAGTGTTGATGCACCTTGTTTGGTCGCCAGGTCAGGAGGTGATGACAGATAATTATGAGGGCATCACTGTATGGTGGACGCACACAGTGACACGAGTACATGGCCGAGATTGTGGTAAATTTTCACTCAAAATCTACAAAAGACAGAAGGCCTGGGCAATGGCATCATACATGGATCACGTCTGCTCTAAGGCAGCAGATTACAGAGTCAACAACCATCATCTATGTCTCTATGGTGTCAGTGATGGACGGTGGCGGTGTCGGACTTTTGGGCATCCGGCAACCTTTGACACATTGGCCATTGATCCCTCCTTGAAAGCAAGAATCATTGCAGATTTGAAAGCTTTTGTAGAATGTGAGGAGTTTTTTCAAAAGGTGGGTCGTCCGTGGAAGCGTGGATATCTGCTTCATGGCCCTCCAGGTACTGGCAAGACCAGCCTGATAGCAGCCATGGCCAAATACCTCGAGTATGACATCTATGATTTACAGCTCAATGAGGTATGAACTATTGCCATCTGCCATCTTTTCTTCTGACCTTTCAGACACTGCAACCAGTGCTGTTTGGAATTTGACATGCAACTCTTATGCATGTCATTCTTGAGAAGCTAGGTATACACATATACACCTCAAATCTAAACTCCATTCTACCTGCAGACACTCCTTGAGATGTGATTACCTGAAAAGGGGGCACTGTGTTGATTCTGTTTTCTGGACAGGGCTCTTAAGCATGCACACAATTGAAGAATGGAAAATACAACTATGATGGACTGTTTGCTGTCTTGTGTCTCACTTCTCATGTGTAGTGTCAGGATGCAGCTTTCAAGTGTCAAACATGTTGGTTAATTTCTCACCTGGTTGAGCCCTTCAGAGCAGTTGAAGGGTATTGACTCAGTACATGCTTACCAGAATAACGTTGAGGTGTGATGCTCCCTTGGCAACATTGAAGATGAAAGTCCAAAATGGTGCAAGAAATATGCTGGTCACCATTTTCACTTGCGGGAGGAGTCATGTATAGGAAGACTACGTTTGTGATGTAATAAGGCTTGCTTAAGTCCTTGAGTTTTTTGTCTGAACCAGATTGCATCAAATCGTGAGCTGAGGCTGCTTTTGACCCGTACCAAGAGGAGATCCATCACTGTTATTGAAGATATTGATTGCTCTCTTAACCTCTCTGGTGAGCGTGAATGCAAAGAGCCTGCAGCCAGCTCTTATTCCTCATGCACCAGCAGGAGCAATATCACACCCTCTGGGCTATTGAACTTCACAGATGGGCTGTGGTCATCCTTTTGCAATGAGCGCATCATTATATTTACAACCAATTATCTTGAGAAGCTTGATCCCGCATTGGTGCGTCCTGGTCGCATGGACATGCACATCCACATGTCTTATTGCAGTTTTGAGGTCGTCAAAATTCTGATTGCAAATTATCTGTCCACTTCAACCCATCCACTGTTTGAGATTATAGAAAAGTTGTTGGGAGAAGGTGTGCTCATTACACCTGCCCAAGTGAGTCAGGTTCTGTTGGAGAAGAAAGATGACCCTGAAATAGCCCTAGAAAAACTTGTTTGTCAGCTGGAGTTGAGGAAGGAAAATTTGGGAAAGGAGGAGGAAAAGAATGAGTTTGAAGAGTATCAGCAGATTAGTACTGCAGGGAATCGAAGGAGGACTATCGAGATGCCTCCAAACCATATGCACATGCGGGTGGGGATGAGATACTCACAGAAGAGGAATCTACAGCAGATAAATCAACAGGTGCTGATTCAACGGAATCTGAAGGGGAGAGGAGGGCGAGGGCAACCAAGAGTGCGAGGTCGAGGGAGAGGCCGAAGTCGAGTACCTTTCTTTGGTTGAGCACCTTGAAATGCTCAAGCATAAAAAGGGAGGAAGTATGTCCTCATGATAGATTGCTTGATGTTTGAACACAGAGGGAGCAACAGGATTGTTCTTTGGAACATGAGACTGCAACTTATTTAGTGAATACTGCAAAAAAATTGTTAAAACGGTGCAAACGGACCTGCATCGTGAATATGTCACTACCATGGGACTGCCTTGATAGAAGAGCTTGTTGAAGTTGGCACGGGGAAGCTTCAGTGGGGTGATTGATGCGGGATAATGAAGGTTTGGAGCAATTGTCATCAACGTAAAAAGATGCGGAGTTGTGTTTTTCTGTGTTTATGGGAAGCCTTATTATGTAGAATAGAGCATTGGCAAGATGAATATTTGCAAAGAGCCTAATATACATACAATATTGAATGTATATTGGCACAAAGTATATGTGTATATACCATATATATAAACCAAAACTATAGCTTTTTTTGAGAAGGTCATTGCACAATTTGAGAATTGTAAATCCACATGTAAACTTACAAAAATGTGTTGCAAACATAGATTTCTGAGATGATAAATAAATCTTGATTTGTCCACATGAAACCTTTTGTTTTAATCACTCATTTTACACATATTGTTGATGCACCTGAACACAACTATATGTTGAAAGAAAGATAGTGTAGGATGGAGCTTGTAGAGCTGTAACGAAAATGGAAAACAACAAAATAAGATTAGAAAGCAAAACAATCGAAGAACAAAACCAAAAAAAAAGGCAAAGGAAAAAAAAAGAGAAAAAGATAAAAGAAGATTGCAATCAAAGAATAAAACCAAAAGAAGGCAAAGAAAGATAACAAAGATAAAAGAAGATTGCAATGTTGATGATATAGGAAGGAGTCGCACTTGTAGGAGATGGAATTATAGGAGGTAGGAGGCACAATTGTTGGAGGTGGAATTATAGGAGGCAAAACCACAAGAGAAGCACGATGGAGCTTGCAAACTTGCAATAGAATTGAAGAACATGAAAGCATTGAAAGAAATAGAAGAACACAAGGGTGTTGAAAGAAAGGTGGAACATGATGGAGCTTGCAAACTTGCAATGAAAATGAAGAACATAGAAATAGGAGGAGGGAGGAAGGTGGTGGCAATGATGGCACAAAGCTTCCAAAAGGGATGACAAAAGGAGCTTCACGAGTAACGTATCATGTTTAAGGTTGCCATGAAGGACATCTTGAACACCCATAATGTCCCGAGATGATCCTCAAGACATTGAAATGTCATTCTCAAAAACCCCATTGTCCTCCCTAGTGTTCGCCATTGTTTTTCTTGACATTCACCATCATCCAATATTAGTTCCCACCATCTTTCTTCACATCACTTGGCAACCCCACCATTGCTATTAACACCCCCAATCACCCATGTCATCTTTGGTCACTCATCCATCACCTTAAAAAAAAATTGTTTTTGTTGCACTTTGGCACCCTTGCCCTCACTATTGACACCCCCATTGCCCCCCCCCTTTGTCTCAATTGTTCATTCATTGCCCCAAATAAACTTTTTCTTTCCATTTCATCTTGACAATGCGTTGTTTCTCCCAAATCCCTTGGCACCCTTTTTTGGCATCCATCACCCCCTTTTGACATCCATCACCCATCCACTACCCCACAAAAAAAAATTCCATCACACCTTGATGCCTTGCTATTATTCAGACACCCCTCAGCATTCCTTGTCATAAACCCATTGTTTTTCATTGTTCCATGTTGTTAGATGGGCATCCCCATCATTCCCTCAACTCTCATTATTTTTTTGGAGTGAAAACTTGAGCTTGCACCCTTGTTACTTGGGAATAAATTTCGCAGCACATAACCTGATTTATTCTATTACTTTACTAGCCAGATGAATGTGTTACATTATCTATGAAATGCACCCTCATTCAATTCCATGCATGTTCAATGGATATAAGCAAATTTCAAATACAAAAGAAAAACTCCAAAACTTTTCATAATAATATAGTAAAAGTTGAATGGCATGTACAATGTACTTTGAATCAAATAACCTTCAAATGAATTTGGGTGCTAATGTTGGATGGCCATTGGGCTAGGGTACAACATCCCACCCCAAATGTTGAACCATGTCATGCTAGTCAAACAACAAGACAAGTACCTTATCACCCCAAAAAATTCATCATGCTACCCCAAAACTACCTTCCTTAAAAATATGTGGCTACATTTGTTCAAAGTTGAAAATGCCTTACACGTTGTGAAATAGTATGGTTTTGGATGATTATGGGGCAACCAACTTAGGATTTAATGGGGAGTTGTTTCAAGGTTTAAGGTTGATCTTCACTTATTTAAGCATTTCTCTTAACTTACTTATCATCTCTTTTCCTTTCTATTGTTTCATGGGTCATATTCATGTACTTGTGAGTGGTGGGGCTTCTTTTAGTTGTAATGGTTAAAAAAGTTGTAAAGAAACAATAATAAATATTACAAAACATGCTTGATGCTTGAATGCAAGAGCAAATGCTTATAGATGAAATATCATATTATTGGAAAAGAAAATTTTAAGAGTATGAAAAAGCTAAGTGAGTCAAGAAAAAATGTTGAGACCTATTGATTCAAGTTATGAAAGTTAATTTCCTTCAGTGTTTGAATGATTTAAAAACAAAACACATTCTTTTTGGTTCTCATGATGAGTCATGACTCATGCAACACATTGGATCACAAGTTCCATCTCCAAGGGTGTGGAGGAGTATCAAAAGCCCTATGTGAATGGAGAGGAACAAACATGCTTAGAGTTGTTCAATTATTATTTTGAAATTGGATCAAACAAAAATTTGTTGAGATTTTTCAAAATTTTCACTTTCATTTCATTTTCAACATTTTATTCTTCAAAGTTTATGTAAAAGAAATTTAGACTTGTAATTTTGTGAAGCTTTTGAAAGACATAAAATATTTCTTATGTCATTTTAGAGAACAATTGGAAGGACTATTAAAAGGATTGAGTTCAAATGGTTGGATTTGTGTTTGAATTCAATGATTGGATGTGTGATTGGATGGAGACAAATGAAAAGGTGATTTGAAGATTTGATGCATGAGTAAGTGGGAGCTCATGCATCCCATCAATTGTAGGGAGAATGAGGAGAAGAGGAAAAAAATAGAATTGTTGAAGAAGTGGTGGAGGGTGTTTCAACCATAAGGAATGGAAAACAAAAGAAGGTGAGTTCAAAAGGGAAAAGAAAGAAAAAGGGAAGTAATTTTCATGAGCATCAATCAATTGCTTTCAAGTGCTTTTGATTCCTCTAATATCAATTTGACATTTGTGTATTGCTTTGTTTCAAAACATTGTTGTATTTTTTAAAATTTGATTATATTTTGTGAATTTATTCTATTGCAAAAATTAACTTTTTATGATGAATATGCATTCAAAGCTTTATATATGTATGGTGTTAAATGTGGCACATTTTCATTATTGTTGTGAATATTTTTGTTTTTAAATTTTTTGCATTGTATGAATATGTTCTAAAAAAGTTGCATGATTTTTTTTTTGTGTATATTGTGAAGATTTTATTTTTTTCAAATGTGTATTTTCAATTATTATATGTGTACATGTTATGCAACAATGTGTGGACAATGCAAAAAACTGTGTAAAATAAAATAATAATAACATAATTTAAACTATAGTTTGAAAATATTGTATGTTTAACCAACAATATGATGGCCATACACTTTTTTTGAAAATGTCTAAATTTTAATACTAAGAATCCTCCAATGACACTTATACTATTTCGTTCATAGTAAAATTGTTTCGCTTTTGGATGGATCACTACAATTGAAAGACATAATGATCGTAAACATACACAACAAAAAACTCAAATCATTATGTTATTTAGTTCCAATGTCTCATTACAATTGTGATATAACACTTTTGTGCAGTTGGGTGCAACTTGGGTTAATTGTGAAAAAAATCACAAATTTAGCCTTTGGAATTTGGATGAACATTTTCTTTTATGTGTTGATTACCACCATAACACGTGATGATTTTTTCTTGTCTTTTGGTTTCACTTGAGGACTTTGAGTTGTGATATCTTCACTTCAAGTTGACTCTTTCCATTATTCCATTTTATATTATTATTATTATTCAATAATTAATATATTAATAAAATTATTTTATTAATAATTATTCATATAATTAGATGTCAATAATAATATTTTTTATTCATTATGTTTAATTATAAATTTATTAATTATGTTAATATACCTATGTCTAATAGGTTACACTTGCTAGTTTATAAGTGTTTTAATTGAGGTTATGTAATAATATAATAATGATAATAATAATATTATCATCGTTATTTTTTAAATATTAATATTCTTTAATAACTAGAAATTTATTTTAATTGTACTATTATTAATTATAGTAATATATTCATGGTTAGTAAGCTACACTAATTAGCCTATAATTATCTTAGCCTAGATTAGCTATTAACCTAAGTTAGCCATTAATTAAATTAAATAATACTAGTATAATATTAATGATTACTAACTATTATAGGCGATCATAACTATTATAATATTATTATAATTATAATTAATAATTTTAATATTTATTAACCAAATAATAATAATAATAATAATAATAATAATATTATTATTATTATTATTATTATATTTACATGTAGGTTACAATTAAATTGGTTGCACTTGCAATTGAATTTTTATCACATATCTTTTGCCCTAGATTTCAAGTGTGCACATTATATTTAAGTAAGTGCATTTATCATGTTCACAAAACCAAATACCATTTGGAATGAGCCAATGAAAGAGGTTCAACCTTAAAGACTAAACCCAAACACAAAATTGAATTACTTTAAACCTACCTACCTACCTACCTAATATATATATATATATATATATATATATATATATATATAATGGGCTTTTAAAATTGTCAACCTTCACAAATGGACATGTGTCAAAATTGAATTCACATTTTGTCGGATGATTGAAATATTATTAATTTATTAATTTGTTGATGAATATTGAAATAAAGTTCAAATGCCACGTGTCACCATGGGCAACGCCTATATGATAATATAGATGTATGGAATATAAATTCGTATCATATATATGTCCACATACATACTCTTGTATGCAATTGTTGGTCATGTGCAACTTGTCTTATGCAACTATGGGGTCAAACATTTGCATTTGTCACATTAATTGAAATTTAGTTACATATGACAGTTGCAAAATGACAATTTTTTTCTAATGGGTGAAACAAATTTTGGGGAAGAATGATAACATATGTGATGTTGTATCCTTAAGAAGAATTTAAAATGTTTAAATGTTTAAAATTAGTTACTAAATAGACATCTTTTGAATGTGAGCATAAGACTAGTTGTAGTTAGTTATGAGGGGTCCTATGCATCGTTTATCATGTAGCCTATGTTTCAATTTCAAATATTTGCAATTTATTCATATATGGGTTCCAAAAAATATGAAACAACTTATAAAAGGTGTGTTTTTCAATTATCTACAAAACTTTGTTAATTATATGTCAAAAACCCTTTTATTCATGTTAAGAATTGACCCATAGCTTAAAGTTGCAATCATAAGGCATCTTACTTTAATTCTTCATGTATAACCTCCACATTATGGAAAAGAAAATTTGGAATTGAGCATAATGGAACCTTTTTAATCATTTCTTTGAAGTTTGTTATTTTCACAATTTTTTATAAATGCTTGAAATGAACATTGCAACAAACGAGGATAATTTGATTTCATAATCTTTTCCATGGTAAATATTATATATTTATATGGTAAACATTATTAAGCAATTGCAAAAGAAAAATTTCAAGGAAACATTTTACCATTTATCATGAGTTGTTTAATTTGACAAGGAAAAATGTTGTGATTCATCCAACACCTTGAAAATTGATCACCATGTTCCTTGTATGACATAGTGATACATTCATTCGTGGCCAACCTATGCTTATGACTTTTATCATTTTCCCATCTTGCATACTTCATGGAAATCATTTACAATAACACAATTAGAATGAACAACATTACACCCTTAGAATAATTCACAAAAATTCAAAAATTACAAATACAAAAATTTCATGGAATGACAGAATAAGTGGACATTTCCATATTGTTTGCTTTTGTTTGAAATGATTTAATAGAAGAAGACCCCTGACAGAAGTATCATCATGAGTGTATTTCACAATTGTAATAATAATATGTGGAATGAAATGGTTTATTTCTTCACCAAGTAATGTATACTTAATCCTCTCCCATGATGTTTCACATGATTATAGGTGTCCATTCCACCACATGGGAATTGTTTACCAAATGATGGTCACACAACAACATTAATAACATTCAAACTTATTAGGGTCACGGTTTTCTTGAATGGAACAACTCTATGGTATTGTAGTCTTTTTAATATTTTGAAATGTTAGGATATTTTAAAACATTCCCACCAACCTTTTCACCTAATTGTGTGAATTATGTGTTAAAAACTTCAAATATTCAAACTATATGACATCCAAACACTTTGGGTTTGTATATATATTGGTGTTCCATGAGATTTTGTGAAAAATAAATATTATCTTATGGGTATTTCACAAAATTGGGAACCATACATAAATCATATGACTATAAGACAAGTACTTTAAAACATCTAGTTTCAAACATAAAAATAGATAAGGTATTAGAATACATCATATTAATACATTAGGAGGCGATTGCCCCAATTCACACAAAATTCAAGCTATTTTTTGATGTGGACAAAAAAAGTAACATTTTACAAGCTCTTAACATCTTAGGGATTCATCAATATATATAAATGGCCCAATAAAGTACTCAAAAGATGCATATCATATATACATGTCAAATTACAAATGATGTTTCTTACAAAAATAAATTTGTTATAACAATTACATACATGTAAGAGGTATTTCCCTTTATAGGACAAAAAATTGGTGTTATACAATATTAGAAAAATACCAATTACATTGATATGTATGAAAATATTATTAATTTTTTGGTGATATGCTTGTTCCATATACTAAAAGATTGTAATTACAATTTTTCATTATCACACATTTGACATTGCCTTGTATGGTATTTTGTTCCAAAATTGCTAAAAAACTACAATCAAACAATATTTTTGAGACACTCAAGCAAATCGTGACCCATTATGTGTTTCAATAACAATGCTTGTGGGCTGAACATCTCTTATGACATCAAAAACAATTTGAAAGCAAAGTTTAATGGTAATTCTTTCTTAGCCACTCTCTTCGTTTTTGGAACACAACATATTGATATAGGCATGCCTTTGACCATTTTGATTTGGAACTATGGTCAAAGGTATGTCCTTGTTTTTGAATCTTCATAACCTCCACTTGGGCATGATCCCAATCATCCTTGCACAACGAATCTACACAAAATCAACAAGGACCATGATGAATATTTTAAACCTCGGATTGTTTATGGAGCACATTTGATTACCAAAAGATGTATGGGCAAAAAGTATTATTGATCATTCTTAAATTTGGGCACATGTACACTATGAGCTTTGTGAACATAAATTGTAGTTTTTTAATAACATCATCCATACCAAATGTCTCTTGTGAATTCCACTTTGGTTTAACAACTTTCATGAAAAATTTACAATTGCACTCCATTTCAATGTTCTTGGCCTCTTGCTTTGTTTTACTTCATTCGTATTATTTGCATTTATCTTCTTTTCGTGTTTTTTCCCATCTCTATGACAAGCATATTAGGCAACTTCATTAATCATGAGATTATTGATCCACTTCACTTGATGTAGCATGATAGGACTTGCACATATTTGATCAAGTTTTTCCTCCAATTTTGCAATGGAACTTTGTGAATTTATTTTTAACTAATCTTTTGTTTATAACACACCTTGTAGGTTGAAGGCAAATAACAATGAATAATTGTGAAATATTTCCATTTTTGTTGTGGATTCATGTTCCAATATGCCCTAAAAGCCTTTGTGGTCACATGGATAGAGGCATGTTGTCTTAAATTTGACAAGTAACAATATCTTATGATGGTATTCCAATATTCCAAGGGTGAGACTCGTCTCATAATGTCCTCATTTTTATAAATCAAACCCACACCATGATAAAATAATTGCATTTTGAATTTTAATTGAAGATGTTTCCATTTGTCAAACAATGGTTACAAAAATATAAAAATCGACTTCACAACCATGGCTTTTAGAGGGGTAAAAATGATAAAATAAACACAAAAAATGAATGTCTTTAGCTTTACCATACATCATGCACATAAACCCAAACAAATCGCATAAAGATGGGTGAAAATATTATTGAAAACCCTTCCACATTTCTATTATTACTATAAAATTTGCTTTAAAAAAGTTGAGAACAAAGTAAACCAAAAGTATCCCCATTTATTGGGTGGTAAATTTGAAAATGGGGATATTTTTGGTCTACTTAAAAATGTATTTGTTTATTTACTTTTGGGGATATAAATATCATTATACTACTAAGGCATGGTTTTAATAAAAAAATAATAAACATATTTGTTAAAACCTATTTACCACATACTTTACAAGAAGTAAATTATGTATTCAATGCAAAAAATAAGCTTTGAAACTATTTACATTCCAAACAAGTAGACAAAAAATAATGGAAATGATTTGAAAGTTAAAAATTAATGCATAATAATTAATAACTATGTTATCTTTGAACATTCAATTGCAAAAATCAATGTGAAATAAATTTTTTATGGGTTTTATTGTTATTTTATATTTATTTTTATTTGGCTTTAACAAGGTAATTTTTATGTAGAATTTATTGTGCTTACTCTCAAAAACATAAGGTTTAAAACATGGATCACATTCATAAATTTGAAGGAAATGAGTTAAATCATTCTCCAAACATTGAACCATGAAACTTTGAATTATAATAGTAAATTGAACATCTTTTGTTATACATTCAGATTCAACATGTTCAAAAATAAGAAATGAGGAAAACTCATTCTCGTTTCAAAATCCTTCAACATTGCATCATTGTGTTTTTGACAATCCATGTCCATTCCATTGTATGGGCCTTCATTAATATCAATCTTCAAATCAAAATTTTTTAATAAAAAAGTTCCATTGAAATTATCATACTTTTCAAAAATGTCGTGAACTTTAACACCTTGAATGGCATCATCCAAGCTAGGAACATATCCAATTCTTCATCAAAATCAAAAGGATAAAATATTGGATTTTAAAAACGATCATTACCATCTTTCATGAAATCATCAACTACACATTACAAACAAATATCCTAAATATAACATTATATCTTAAATCCTAAGTCTTAAACATTCAATCTTTTATAATAAATTTCAGCTTGGGTTATTAATGCTTAATTAATGTTCCATATAGGTCACTTGACACTTACAATAATTGTTTAAACCTTTTATCACTACCACTAAAGGAAACTCCACAATTCACAATTGCACTAGCATAAGCCATGAAACAAGAAAGGTAAATGCACAAGCACAAACTATGAAACAAAAGAAGTAAACGAAGAAAAACACTCAAATAATTGAAGAGGACCTTCAAATCCTTAAATGACTCCCTTTAAACCCTAAGATAGTTTGCCCCTCAATCATCCAAATCCATGCATTCTTCACAAAATGTATGGCATTTTCAACCTTGAACAAATATAGCCATACTTTTTTAATAAAAATGTATGGATAGTAGTTTTGGGGTGGCGAGATGTTTGTTTTATTGTTTGCCTAACTTGGCACTACATAACATTTAGGTGAGACTTAGTGTCAAGGGTCACAAGGTACCCGCTTTGATGGGTAAAAATCAATGTTGGGTGGTTCTTTACTTCTATGAAATTCACTTATAATTCCCATTCTAAAAAATAAATTAAAAATATCTTGGTTTTAGTTCCACACATAAATGAAATTGCGAATTTGGTTTTAAGTTCAATTTTTCAATTTTTTTTATAAATTTTGATCTAGTTTTAGTTTTGAAGATAATTCAGTTTTGATTCAGTTCTCATTAATTTGAACTAGAATTGATGATTAAATGTTAGTTAAAACCCAATTCTAGTCTCTTTTTTCCCCCAAAAATCTCAATTTCAATTCCAAATCTAAATAGAATTGGGAACTTGGCTCTAGGTTTGGTTCTTTAAAATAAATAAAATAAGGTTTTGGTTTGTGTTTCAGTTTTGAAAAAAAAAAAAAGAAAAAAGAAAAAAAGAAAACACTAGTAGAATTGGGGATTAACTAAGAATTAGTTCATGGTCTTGGTTTGAAAACTAATAAGAATTGGATTCATACCAAGATTGATTTTCAGAACTGAAATTGAAATTCAAGAAAACAAAAGAATGGGACTTGAAACCATATTCCCAAGTCCATTTATGCATGGAATTGGAACCGGAATGATTTTAATTTATTTTTAAAAATCAAATTGATCGTTCCCTACTTTTAATAAAAAAACGCCCAACATTGGTTTGGACTTTGGAAATTCTGTAAATGTCTATAGGATATAGTGGTCTCTACAATGCCAAATAATAAAAAGAATCCTTATGATTGGCCGGTTCTAATGATTGACCCAAACGAGGGCAATTAAAATAGTCTCTCACCTTATTTTGTCCAATTTTTCATGTTTATTGATGGGGCTAGGGCAATGTTCATTTTTTTCATTTTTTTGTTGGAGCATTAGTAGTGAGCATCTCAAAAGGAATTGGGCAATAAGTGGCGACATGTTATTAGAACTTATATATAAAATAATAATATTATTATGGCTACATATAGAAGCTATAGAAGAATAGACATCTATCAAAATTGACCCAAAATATTTCTTTTTTTGTGATTTTTCTTCAAAAAGTATGGAATATTGTGATAAAATGATCCTTTAAATTACTTTTAAAACAATGTAAAATATAAAAAAGAGTGCTCTTTTTCAATGTTCATGGTGTTTGGTTGGTACTCTTTATCTCATGAGAGAGGTGCTAGGTTCAAATTTGACCTAGGATAGTAGAACATGCATAGCATATTAAACAATGTATCTTTTTACAAAACATGAAGAACATGAAGAAACCATGTAACTTAGTTCAACGTATAACATATGAAAGGCGCAAAAAGACAAGCTCAAAAGTGTGTTGAACAAAGCTTGTTAGGAGGAATGTAAGGCGCAAAAAGACAAGCTCCAAGTGTGTTGAACAAAGCTCGTTAGGAGGTATGTAAGGCACAACAAGACAAGCTCAAAAGTGTGTTGAACAAAGCTTGTTAGGAGGTATGTAAGGCGCAAAAAGACAAGCTCCAAGTGTGTTGAACAAAGCTCCTTAGGAGGTATGTAAGGCGCAACAAGACAAGCTCAAAGTGTGTTGAACAAAGCTTGTTAGGAGGTATTTAACATCTTGCACAATAAAGTTGAATCGTTAGAGTAGATGCTTTGCTAAATCGTGATGCCTCTTTTATTGTTGTTTTCTTATGCAATTTTGCCACATTACAGGACCGCACCAAATGATGAAACCATTACGATCTGGGGTGGCATATTATGTCATTTCCTTTGACCACATTGTATGACATAATCTTCTGATGATGATGATGCACTCATAATAATAATGACCAAAATGTGTTCTTCCAAACACGATTTTCATCATCATTGACCATTATGAAATCACGACAATCACCCCAGACATTTAATGTCATGGAATGGTCTTACTCTTGCCCATAGTGTTGGGTGCATTGCTTGACTTTGTACAAATGGGCTTGCCTAGCACCTTACCTACGGTAAGGGGGCAGGGGCTCGACCATTCCACAGTACATTGTGTGAGCTTTCAGTGGAGTTGCAGCAGATTTATGCTATAATTTTCAGTGAAGTCTACACAACAATCATCCCACAGAAGGGCGATCACAGAATCAGCAGCAATGAAACAAATATGCAACATTACCAAATGTTCATAAGAGAAACCAGAAAAACAAATGATATTACCATGATTCAGCCACACTCATCATCACTCTGAACAAAGATCTCAGTACAAAATTTCACACATGAGCAAAGCTGCAACAAAACTCTTTCAGTGTGGACTCTACTTAAAACACATAAAAAATCATTATTGGAATAAGTGTGTTAGGAATGTACAGAAAACTCTGTTCCAATCAATCTTCATACCCATTTTAACAGTTTCTGTTATCTGGATCCAAATAGGTACTTGGGAGTGACACCACTCTACTACCGTACCTTGCTTTGTTATTCAATCTATGAATTGGCAATTTGCGCTGGACTACCTCTGTGCTTCATTCACCCTCCTCCCTAAAAGCTTTCTTCAATTGAAACTACTCAAAACAAGCAGAAGAAACATCATTGTACTTTTTTCCAATAGAAGAAGATGTAACCAGTCTCATTCAAAAATCTATGATCCACCTTCACATGCATCCCCCTCTGTTCTGTAACCTCATCTGCATTCTGCCACTGGTTGAGCTCATGAAGTCATTGTTGGATCTTCTCTCGACAGAGTGACCCATTTTTCTCCATAGTTTACAACAAGATCTCTCTGCAAATACCCTGGCTAGATGCCCAGAGAAACAAACAAAGCCACTGGTTTTAATCCTTGGTTTTATAGCAGAGGAAACACGATGCAAAAAATCACGCCACAAAATCAGAAGAAGATGCAAACTCACCCCACAGCATCAAAAGAAGATATGCAAAAATCACAATCTTGCTCCACACCATCCCTAGAAGATTGCAAACAAAAATCATTCTCCACAATCAAAAGAAGATGCAAAAATCACTCTGTACCATCAAAGTTACGATACAAAAAAATAAATTAACACAATTATAGTTCAAGAGTCTGCTGATACAGAGAGACAAAAGTTGAGGTACAGGGGGCAAGCTTCAAGAGGACTCAAAAACAAGACGAGCGTATGTGAACTGCCTTGCACCAATCTGCAAGCTCACCCTATGTGCATACATACAGCTAGAGCTTCTGTTTGAAGACAACAGGAAACACAAAGATGGACACAGAATTCTGGAAACACTTTGCTCAAATGTAGAACCATGTATGATTTGAATTACCCAATTTCATCAAGCACAGATGAGATGTGCAATCATCACATGTGTATCCCAATGGATCAGAGACATTTCACAACTGTACTTGGAAGAAATGATGCCAGAGAAACGAGGTGCTTTTTCATAGCAGCTGAAAACCAATCACATTGCACATTTCTTCCACAGTGGAGAGGAATCAAGCAAAAAGCCACTGGAATGAACTTCAAGCGAAGGAGGAGATGAATCCTGAATTGCAAAAACTGCAACAGACAAAATCAATCTCTTGTGAGGAAAAAGGAATCAGAAAACTCACATGGATTGATTTATGCACATCTTTGCTTTCTCTCTAAAGCAATAGTTTTGTGATGTTTTCCTGCTGCTGCTCCTGCTGCTTCTGCAAAAACCCTAGAAGAGGAAGCTCCAGCAACAGCAACCCTAAAAGAGGAAGAAGCTCCAGCAGCAGCAGCAGCAGCAGCAGCAGCAACCCTACAGAGAGGAAGCTCGGAGCAGCAGCAGGAACACATCACCAAACTCAATTTTTGTTAGAGCTCGTTTGCACCACACTTGGTGCGAGCAAAGCCGATGCGGGAGTTGTGGCGATCATAAACCACAAGAAAGTTTTGCTGCAACAGATTGCCAATGGTGTTGAAGCCGGAATTGGATTGCAGAATGGCCAAGCACTTGACATCGGGAGCCACTTCCACAAGATAGTTCTCGTGGCGAGGCTTCAACTCTGTATGATTCTCCAACCGGATTCTGAACCCTGGATACTTGTGAGGACGATGATGATCATCTGCTGCTGACGAGTTGAAGCAAAGATCGAATGCAGCATTCTTTCCTGCTGTTGTTACTTTGGGAAACTGTTGCAATGCTTGCTGGAAAGCTTGGAGAATGACATTGTAAGCGGCAGGGACGAAGTACGTGAGCGTGGTCCCAGAATCTAACGTCGTCCCGCCACCACCCAACACATTGAAGCTCCATGCAGAAGAAGGAATCTGCAGCGACGAGCCTGCAACGACCAGTTCCCGAATTCCCACGTAGTACAGAGTCGTGGAGCGTGGATTGCTGAGAATGGGTGTGTAGTGCAGCTTGTGCTTGGCAAACAACACACTATCGTCGCCGAAGATCAAGGACGAAGAAACGGAAACTGGATCCAGGAAGTTCACCAGACAATACGAGAATTTGTTGTCGTAAGCGTAGCCGATCTGCGATGTGAAGGAAAGCGGACCTTGGCCTAGACCCATCACTCCCGCTGCACCTTGAAAGCTTCCTTGGTTGTCAGTCCCGCATCCGAATGCCAGATTCTCGATATGTACAGTACTGCCGGAGCTAGAGCTAGAGCTCGAGAACTTCTTCATTGTCGCGGTCTCGTACGCGAACACTCCCTTGGTGCTCGAGGAATCCGCGTACTGGTACACATACGCGCATGCAGCGGGAGAATAGGAGGTGTCGCAAGGGAAACCCGATGTCGCGGGGATAAGGTTGCACTCGTTGGAGAAGCACGACACCGGCACGAAGGATGAGGAGTTGCTCGGCGAGTACAAAGGTCCTTCTTGCGAGTAGCATTCCTCGCAAGGCGCGCATTGCACCCAAACGAGATCGGAGCCCGTGTCTGCAACCAAGGAGAAGTTCTGTGCTGGGGTTCCGATGCTGAAGCTCACGAAGTATTGACCCGATCCGAGCGACGATCCTGAGACCACAGGAGTGTAGAAGTCCAATTCCGTCGGCGGGATCTGCTTCCCGTTAGGATTCTGGATGCTTGCAATTGTCGCTGGCGTCGAGGTTGCAGCAGGTCCCGCAGCAGGTTCCGCAGCAGGTCCCTCCAGCTGCTCGCGAGTAGCAGCAGTAAGAAGGTTCCAATCGTAAGCTTCTGCAAGCATTCGTTTCCTGAACCCTGCTAGCCTCAGAGCATCCACCTCCATAGCATCTTCCAAAGCTTTTCCAGGCGTTGTGTACACCTTCCTGAATGGCGACTCTGGCGAGTTCCTGTGCACGAGTTTCATACGAATTGCTGCCCCTGCGCCTGGACCACTAGTACTACCGGGACCTCCTCCTCCGCTGAAGAAACGCTGCTGCTGCTGTATATTATCCACATTGTTGTTGTACATTGCAGATGAGCTCGACCCATGATCTCTTCTAACCTCCTCGACGCGGTCTACTTGCCATGCAGCTGACGTTGTTCTCGTCGACCACCACCGCCACCAGCAGTCGAATTTCTCCGCTGCCGACTCCGGCAATGCTGCGTCACGCTGGTACTCATGTGGAATCAAAACAACGGAGACGAAGTAGAGAAACAGACACATTCCTATTGTCATTCCTGCTATCGTCCATTTCCGACGAGACAATATCATCGCCCAGACTCCTCCTGCTACTCTGCAATTACTACAGTTGCTCCTGCTGCTGAAGGGCATCATATAATTAACAGGAGCTCATACGAATTACGAACGCAGTTGAAAGCTTCGACTTAGTGAATCATCGGCACAAACGAACCCGAAAAGAAAAACAAAAAAATTCCCGAATCTGAGGATGTGGAGGAGGAGCAGGAGGTTCACAACCAACAATACCCAAATCTCGAATTCCAACAAACAAACCACAAACCAACAACACCCAAACCTCGAACTCCAACAAAACAAACCACAAACCAACAACGCCCAAAGCTGGAACTCCAACCAAAAACCCACAAACCAACAACACCCAAAGCTGGAACTCCAACCAAAAAACCACAAACCAACAACACCCAAAGCTGGAACTCCAAGAAACAAACTAGTCGCAGGAGGAGAAGCAACAACAACAGAACAATATATGATGAAAACAACAAGAAGCTACAGGATAGGTACTTCACGGATAAAGCACCGATGCAATATATACAAGAACAACTATTATAAGAAGAAGAAGAAGAAGAAGAGCGGTGTGCAAGCTGGCTGCGAGAAGGCTAGAGTGGTGTGGGAGAAGGAAGAAGTAGGATTTGCTACTTACTCACTCCACCCTTTCTCCATCTGTCACTGCAGCATCAGCTACCTCCTCCTGACTGGTCCCCACCATCCAAACCTACTGCCGCGAAATCACAGTGATCGCCACGCAAGATCCGGCAAGCAGACCGGGATCTGTGCGGATCTGAGCCCCAAAACTCTGCGCGACGAATCTGTTGCAAAGCAGCAGCGGCAGCAGCAGCCCTGAGCGACTTTCTGTTCGCACCGCCCAACCGAACGAAGGAAGAAGGAGGAAAGAAACAACGACAACTGCAACCAACGAACGAAAGAACGAACGAACGACAACGTGGGTTTTGTGCTATCCTCATCATCTTTCTTTTACATAAGTTGTTTGGGGGTTTTGATTTTCTTTTGGAGATTTGGGCTTCTATATAGCCTATGGCTTGCTTGGTTTTCTTTTTGAGATTAGGGCTTCTATGAGTTATTTTTGGGTTTGCTTGTTTCCCACAAAAGTGAAGTGGTGGTTGGGTTTAGGGTTTTTTTTTTTTTTTTTTGTTTTTTTTTTTTTTTTTTTTTTTTGTTTTTTGTTTGGTATTTTGATGTTTTTTTTTTTTTTATTTGTTTGTTTATTTTGTTCTTCATTAAAGTC